>ERZ773235.57-NODE-57-length-142707-cov-5.952107_pt1 | contig 142707 bp, 91 predicted proteins | sample MGYA00580522_ERZ773235 | MGnify/ENA primary metagenome ERZ773235 (study PRJEB29015, sample SAMEA2737797) | human gut metagenome | biome: human gut; feature: human-associated habitat; material: faeces | place: China | collected 2012 ... | reverse complement strand
TGTTCTACGTGAACGGCAGCAAGGAGAAAAACGGTATTGTCCCCATCATGGGACGGGTGACAATCAACGGGACTGTGGCGCAGTTCAGTTGCAAGCAGAACATCCCACTTTGGGACGTGAAAGGGAACAGGGCGAAAGGCAAGAGCCAAGGGGCACGGGACATCAATCTCGCCCTTGACAACATCAAGGCGCAAATCATCAAGCACTACCAGAAACTTTCCGACCGTGAGGCGTTCGTGACGGCGGAAATGGTGCGCAACGCCTATCAGGGAATCGGCAGCGAGTATGAGACGCTTATCAGGGCGTTTGACAAGGATTGCGCCAACTTCCTCAAACGTGTGGGCAAAGATCGCACCATCGGCACATACAAGGTGATGATGCGTGCGAGGAACTATGTGGCGGCTTTCATCAAGTCGTTCTACAAGCGCACGGATATGTCGATGCTCGAACTGACACCCGACTTCATCAAGGAGTTTGCGGCTTATCTTACCGCCGAACGAGGATTGAAGAACGCCACGATATGGCTCAACTGCATGTGGCTGAAAGGAGTGGTTATGCGGGCGCACTATAACGGGCTGATACCGAGAAACCCTTTTGCGCAGTTCCACATCAGCCCGAATGTGAAGGAACGGGAGTATCTGACGGAGGACGAGATAAAGACCATCATGACACACGAGTTTGAAAATTCCACACTCACACTGGTGCGTGACCTTTTCATCTTCGCCTGCTTCACCGCCCTTAGTTTCGTGGATATGAAGGAACTGACCACGGATGAAATCGTGGAAGTGAACGGCGAGAAATGGATAATCGGCAAGCGGCACAAGACCGATGTCCCATTCCAAGTGAAACTGCTTGATATTCCCATGCAGATAATCGAACGCTACAAGAACCGTTCGGGAGACAAGTCCGTGTTCGGGAAAATCAACTACTGGACGATGTGCAAGCAATTGAAAAAGGTTATCAGTGAATGCGGTATAGAGAAGCAAATCTCGTACCATTGCGCCCGGCATACATTCGGAACGCTGGCTCTGACCAAAGGAATGCCAATCGAAAGCGTGAGCCGTGTATTGGGACATACGAACATTGTCACGACCCAAATATATGCAAAGATTACCACGCAGAAACTGAATACCGACCTGACGATGTTCGGCGATAAACTGAGTAAGACGTTTAACGGTATAACGGTGTCATGAGTATGGAAATGGAAAGGAGCATCATGACAATAAACGAATACGGCAGCGTCATATTGCCGGAAGACATTTCAGGTATATGGATGAGCGAGCTGGAACTGGTGGAGTTGTTCGGGGTAATCGCCCCGACACTCCGTACTGCTATCAGAGCGGTATATAAAAGTGGCGTGTTAAACGAATACAAGGTACAAAAGTATATCCGGCTGAATAACGGTTGTCATGCCGATGTGTTCAGTTTTCAGATGATAGTCGCGCTTGCATTCCGTATCGACAGCTTCGGTGCGGAGCAGGTGCGCAAACTCCTGTTTGAAAGGCTGTACATGCGAAAAGAGAAAGCAAGCATCTTCTTTTCGCTGGGTATGAATAGCATGGGAACGCCTAATTATCAGGCATAAAATACATTGATGTGACGACATGAAGTAGTGAAATCTATGCGTATTCCCATTGCCGATAATATATTCATATAAGTATTCGAATAAGCGTATTGCCGATTACGACAAGCCCGAAGAAGTTCCACCCTGACGGGAACTTCTTCGAGCTTTATTTGTATGCTCTTGTGCCAATCCAAGAAAATTTTACGTGAGGTATGCGTGAGTTGTCAATCCGTCCAGTGCGAATTGCCGAGTTTTGCACTGATTAAACAAAAAATGAAGTGCTAATGGAACAAGGCAACATTGGAAAGGAGGAGTTCATACGGGTAGGTACGACCCTTTACAAGTTAGTGAACCAGCCCCGTCTGAACGGCGGCTATGTGAGGAAACGCATCGTGTGGAACAATGAGACACTCCGGCAGGATTATGGCAAGCATTATATTGCCATCGTGCCGAAGTATGACGGCTTCTGCACAGTCCCCAACCATGTGAACTATCGTCCGGTAGTGGACAAGTTCCTGAACCTGTACGAACCGATAGACCATCAACCGCAGAAGGGAGACTTCTCGCACATCCAATCATTGGTACGGCACATCTTCGGGGAACAATACGAGTTGGGAATGGACTATCTGCAACTGCTATACCTGCAACCGATTCAGAAGTTGCCTATCCTGCTATTGGTATCGGAAGAACGCAACACGGGCAAAAGTACGTTTCTGAATTTCCTGAAAGTCCTGTTTCAGAACAATGTCACATTCAACACCAACGAGGACTTCCGCAGCCAGTTCAATTCCGACTGGGCAGGGAAACTCCTTATCGTGGTGGACGAAGTGTTGTTGAGCCGCAAAGAGGACAGCGAGCGGTTGAAGAATCTTAGCACCACACTCTCTTACAAAGTGGAAGCCAAAGGCAAAGACCGTGACGAGATAGCATTCTTCGCTAAATTCGTGCTGTGTTCCAACAACGAATATCTGCCTGTCATCATAGACGCAGGTGAAACACGTTATTGGGTACGGAAGATAGACCGCTTACAGTCCGATGATACTGAGTTCCTGCAAAAGCTGAAAGCGGAGATTCCTGCTTTCCTCTATCATTTGCAGCACAGGAAGCTATCCACCAAGAAAGAGAGCCGTATGTGGTTTGCCCCGTCACTTCTGTACACAGAAGCCTTGCATAAGATTATCCGCAGCAACCGTAATCGGTTGGAGATTGAAATGTATGAACTGCTTCTCGATATTATGACAACGATGAATGTGGACAGTGTTTCATTCTGTCCGCATGATATACTCGTTCTATTGGCAAATACGTATGTCAAAACGGAGAAACATCAGGTACGGAAGGTGTTGCAGGATTGTTGGAAACTGACACCCGCCTGCAACACCCTCACATATACCACCTACCAAGTGGACTACAACCGTGAATGCCGTTACTCTCCGCTGCGCAGGACAGGAAGGTTTTACACCGTGACAAGAACTTTTTTAGAAGCACTATGATTATTTTGATGAAATGATGAATAAGTATATAAAAATATTGAAATACAGACTACTCCTTTCTCATCAACCTTTCATCAAAGACATTTTGCAGATGAAAAGAGAAAGAAACCACCAATATCCTTTCTCTTTCGGTGAATGTTTTGATGAAAGCGTGATGAGAGGCTATTGTGTTGATATACAATAATAATATAGCCCCATTCATCAAATCATCGCTTTATCAACCATCATTAAATCCGTAGGAATATACATTATGAACATTCAAGAAGCAAAAACAATTAAACTGGCGGACTATCTGCAAAGTTTAGGCTACTCGCCAGTGAAGCAGCAAGGAAACAACCTTTGGTACAAATCCCCGTTCCGGCAGGAAACAGAAGCATCGTTCAAGGTGAGCTTGGAACACAATCTGTGGTTCGATTATGGACTGGGCAGAGGCGGCAACATCATCGCATTGGCGCAGGAAATTTACTGTTCGGACTATTTACCATATCTGCTTGGTAAGATAGCGGAGCAAATGCCACACGTCCGACCTGTATCTTTCTCTTTTCACCAGCAGGCATCCGAACCGAGTTTCCAACATCAGGAAGTGAAAGAACTTTCCCATCCGGCATTGCTCCGCTACTTGCAGGAACGGGGTATAGATACCACCTTGGCAAAGTCGGAATGTAAGGAATTGCACTTCACCCATAACGGCAAGCCATATTTCGCCATCGGTTTCCCGAATGTGGCGGGAGGATATGAAGTGCGCAACCGTTTCTTCAAGGGCTGCATCGCACCGAAGGACATCAGCCATATCCGGCAGGCGGGTGAGCCGAGAGAGAAATGCCTCGTGTTCGAGGGCATGACGGACTACCTTTCATTCCTTACGTTGCGGATGAAGATCTGCCCGGCCATGCCCAGCCTTGACGGGCAGGATTACGTCATTCTCAATTCGGTTGCCAATGTTTCCAAAGCCATAGATGTGTTGCACGGATATGGGCGCATCCACTGCCTGCTCGACAATGACGAGGCGGGAAGAAGAGCGTATTGGGAACTGGAGAGGGAGTTCGCCGGACGCATACGCAACTTCTCCGACAACTACAAAGGGCACAAAGACCTGAACGATTACCTATGCGGCAAGCGACAGGAATTAGTCATTAGTCCACCATCACGAACCATCGTAAAACCGAAGAAGAAAGGATTGGGATTATGACATTCCGAACGGGAAAAACGGGAGCTGCCCGAAATTCATTCCCTGAAGATTGGGAGGGAGCAAGTTTGTGTTTCGGGTGTACCGAAACCGCTTGCAACCCACTTTTCAAATTTCGGTAAGTGGCATCCCGTTGGTCTATACAGTATAATCAGTAACATAATTGAAAAAGTAATATGGAACACAAGGAATGTAAGAAACATAACAAGGGTGGTCGCCCGAAGAAAGGGGCGACTGAAAAGCTGAGTTATCGCATCGGCGTGAAGATGGCGGCAGCCGACTACTTCTGCTTGCTGACACAGGCGTATGACGCAGGAACATCGCCAAGCGAGTTCATGAGGGAATGTTTCCGGAACGGTCATGTGAGGGAACGGCTGTCGGAGGAACACGCCGGATACATCCGCCAGCTCTGCGGCATGGCGAACAATCTCAACCAGCTTGCGCGAAAGGCAAACGCCGGAGGGTTCCACGATGAACAGCGGGACTGCAAGGTGGCGGTGGCACGGATTCACGAACTCCTGACCAAGATAGGGATATGATGGCGAAAATCGTAAAGGGAAGCGACTTCAAGGGCGTGGTGGATTACATCCTTGACAAAGGCAAGGGGACACAGGTGGTGGCATACGACGGCTTGTTCATGGAAAACAAGGAAACCATCGCCATGAGTTTCAATGCGCAGTCACAGATGAACAACAAGGTTACGAAACCTGTCGGACATATTGCATTGAGTTTCTCTAAAGAGGATGAGCCACATCTGACGAACCGCCTCATGGCAGGCATCGCACTTGAATACATGGAACGGATGGGCATACGGAACACACAGTTCTTCATCGCCCGTCATTTCGACAAAGAGCATCCGCACGTGCATATAGCCTTCAACCGCATAGACAATAACGGCAACACCATTTCGGACAGGAACGAGCGGTTACGCAGCACCCGTATCTGCAAGGAGCTTACACAGAAGTATGGGCTTCACATGGCAAACGGCAAGGATAACGTCAAGCGTGATCGGCTGAAAGAGCCGGACAAGACGAAATATGAGCTTTACGACATCCTCAAAACGGAGGTCGGCAGGTGCGGCAACTGGAATGTGCTTGTCGCCAACTTGAAACGGCAAGGTGTGGAAGTGCATTTCAAGCACAAGGGGCAGACCAACGAGGTGCAGGGCGTTGTATTTACCAAGAACTGCTACCGTTTCAACGGCTCCAAAGTGGACAGGCGTTTCAGCTATTCTAAGATTGACACGGCATTGCAGCGCAATAGGCTGGAAGAACAAAAGGACATGACAATCCTATCGCATGAAACTATCACGCCAAGCACATCATTTTACTCGGAACACAATGAGATTTTCAATGGCTCGTTAGGATTGCTTAACGGCAGTGGCTACAACGCCACTGATGCGGAAGCCAATCGGGAGATGGCGAATATGCTTCGCAGGAAGAAGAAGCATAAACGTGGAATGAGATTGTAATAATTATCAGATATTTACCAGTCAGCCAGTACAATAAATACAGGCTGACAAATATTTGACTTAGTTTTCTTCAATGGCGGTTTCTACTATTTGTATCGCTTCCTGCAACAAGCGTTTGCTTTCTTTTCGCAAGGTAAAACTTTGCTGGAGCATTTTAGATATAGTTACTTGTTCAGATGTTGGCAATATTGGAATTATCACATCTTCTATTTCTGATGGTTTCCAATGTTGAATTATAGAACCGCCAGCATCTCTTTCTGCTTGCAACTTCACAACAAAAGAATTGAGAAACAATGTCAGATAGTCAGGAAGCACATCTTTGTCCGTAATGTTCAGATGAATAATTGCGCCTGAAGTAATAACATCAATAGGTTCCTCCACCTTATATGCGATACCAACACTACCGTCTTTAGATAGGAGAATCGTATCTTTTTGAGGTCTAATCGTGTCCTTAAATTCTAACTTGTTCAAATAAACAGCAGGTTCAGACAATCCAAACTTAGAGAGGTCTGCTACTCTGATAAACGGAATTCCTTTTTCACAGTAAGCATCACTACCGGGTTCTATTGATTTGGATAATGTGGCTAATTGTCTTATTGTTTTTGTTTTGAATTGCTTTAATTCACTGAACAAATGGTCATATTTGGGTTGATAATATTCTGCATCCAATCTGCCACTTTTCAAGAAACTATTTGATAGTTTTTTATATGTACTGCCTATTGGTGCTTTCACATCAATGTTTGAAGTTATACCTATTTCTGTAAATAGCAGCCAAACAGCCTGATTCCACTCTTCAAACGCACCAAACTGTAATTTATTGTAAATCAATAAATTACCCCCCCCCGCGTTTTCTATAATGGTTTCCACCGTAAGTTTCGCATTTTCAAGTAATTGCATAGCCTCCATGCGTAGTTCAAAACTCTTTTTAACGTGTTTGGCTATCTCATCTTGGACTTCTTGACGAATAAGTGGAATGGGGATTTTTTCAAACTCAGATTTACCAATAGCCGTCAATATCGTGCCCGAGCAACCTTTCTTCATCAGGTTTTGAATAGGCAATGATTTAAACAACGTAAGTAATGTTTCGGGATTATGTTGATGCGATTTCAGAACATAAAATCCTGTTGAACATAAAGCTCCATCGTATTCATCCGTCACTAAAGCACAGCTATCAAGAGAACCTTCTATTGAGGAGACTATCACATCTCCTTTGTGTACTATTCTACGAGCTCGTGTCGGTAGTTCTTCTCCTATTTGTTTGTTACATCCTATTATTTCACCTAATTTACCAATGTCAGCAAGCTCAATATACTTGTATTGTACACCATTGATGGGGGCAAAGTTGCTATCCTTAATGTCGCATACATTGCCAATCAGGTCGTAACCATTCGGATACGAGCGTACAAGTTCTATATAATCTTCATATTTTGGTAAATAGTATTCAGAATCGAAACGTCCTGTTTCGAGGAATGATTCTTTTAGTGTTTTAATGTTATATGCGTCAGGATTTGCAGCAAAATTCGCCATCCCTAAGCAGTCCAAAAGGTAAGACTCGGCAGAGGCATATAGTTGTTGGGAAACAATACGTTTTTGATTAGCTATTTGCAGATGTTGGGCAACATTATTTTGAATATCCTTTCCAAGAATAGGGATATCCATACATTTAACTTCTTCTGGATTTACATTTGTTTGATTTATAGATTGGCGTGCTCGTCTTTTTATATCCCACATTCCATATTTTGTATTCAAATACGTGGTAAGATATTCAGGCAGCAATATATCTGTATTAGGTATAAATCTCACAAGATACGAAGCGAAAATTCTATCAATATTATCATTTTGATAATAAATACCAGTTCTACCAACCCATTCAAATGAGTTAGTCCTATTAAAGATTACATCCTTATCGTGTAACTTAAATATTTCAGCCTCTTCTTGTGTGATATCAGCACATTTATTTACATTTAAATCACATAAGAGATTGTGGATTTCATTCATTCTATAAATTGGATAACCTTTCTTATCTTCATTCATCGCAACAGAAATCCCGTATTGTGAAGCAAGAAGACAATCTCCAATCTTTTTGTAGCTTAAATGAGGATTTATAATTGGAGCTTTAGTATAGAAACCACTATCTATTCGATAATCCTTGTTTTCTACACATTGGCTCAATTTTATTTCAGTCGCTTCAAGCCCCTCTAACAAAGTCCTATACTTTACCTTGTCAAAGGGGCATCCACGAAAAAAGAGAGACGTTCTTTTTTGGCGAACTCGGCAAACGCCTCTGCAATTCCATTTGGAGTCTTGCCATCATGATTGAAAAGGTCGTGCTTCACAATCAAATGACCGTGACTGTCAAGCAAAGGAACATTATTACCATCTTCGTCAATTGTATTACGATAGATTTTATCTCCACTGTTATCCTTGCTCGGTTCTTGCATGGTAGCGAAGAAAATGTTGTAATCATCAACCTTAGGGCACAGGTCTTCATCCCATTTCTGCACAAAAAGGACACTTGTCTTTGTTCCTGTATGTGGCTTGAACACATTGCCATGCAAGCCTACCACAGCCAAAATGCGGCAACGGTCAGCAATATATTCACGCAATGATTTGTCGCTACTGTTATTGAAACGTCCTTGTGGCAACACGATAGCCATACGTCCTCCCGGCTTTAAGAAGTCAAGATTTCGTTCCACAAACAAAATGTCACGGCTCATATTAGAAGCTTGCTTCAGTTTTGTTTTGCGGAACGTGCCGTCAGCCATTTGATAAACCGTTTCGCCGTTGTTTGTTAATGCTTCGGGAAAAGTCGGTTCTCCTGCTACCACATTAGCACCTTGCGGTGCATTTTTCAATTTTTCCAATGAAACACTGCGACTTAAATCATATTTGGCAAGAATACGACTTTCCTTTACATCCCCTGCAAACGGAGGGTTTGCCATAATGATATCAAAGTTGAAATCACGATTACTATTTTTGTCTGTGCGCAATTTCTTTAACTTCTTCCATCCTTCAGAATAAGTATCAGACCAAATTTCATCTTTTACAGTCTCATCCCAACGTTCATAGTCAAGCGTATTTAGGTGCATGACATTGGTTTGTCCGTCTCCTGCGATAAGGTTTAGGGTACGAGCCACACGCACAGCCTTTTCATCAAAGTCGATGGCAAAAACATTGTCTTGAACATAGTCTGTACATTCGGCAGGTTTTTCTTCTAAGGTAAACAAATGACTACGGCTCAAGCCTTTGGATTTGAGGATATTTTCCCAAACATGGAATATCGTATGAACAGGAAAACCACAACTGCCAGCCGCAGTGTCTATCATCTTTTCATTCGCTTTCGGATTGAGCATTTTTACGCACATATCAATCACATAACGAGGGGTAAAGTATTGCCCTTTTTCGCCTTTACTGCTTTTATTGATAAGATACTCAAAAGCTTCATCTACCACATCAAGGTTGGAATTGAACAATTTCACATCCTGTAAAGATGCGACACAAACAGACAAGTGTGAGGGTGTGAGTAAAAGTTTGGCATCATCTGTAAAAACGCCTTGCCATTTCCCTTTTGCTTTGTCAAATAACGCCTGTAATTTGTCTTTTAATTCTGTTTCAGTATCACCATAGTTGCGGAATTCCAAATTTCTGTCAGGCTTACGCCCGCTTTCCATTTCATCGAACAATTTGGTAAAGATGAGTTTGAATACCTCCTCAAACACATCTACACCAGCACCAGCCAACACCTCATCCTCCATTTCAAGGATAAGGTCTTTGAGGGACTTTCGTTCATTTACCAACTTGTCTTTTTTGATAAGGTCAGCAATCTTCCAACGCTCGGAGAGTATGTCAGATAGTTTTTGGTCTGCACGAGGTATGCCACTTAAATCCTCAAAATAATTGGGGTCTTTACGGTGGTAGTAGGAAATTTGACGCCCGTTACTCCATACACCGATTGGAGCACCTGTTGCATTACAATAACTTTTCAGTTGCTCTTTTCCATCTTTCAACTTTGGTTTCTTGACCTCTACAATAATGTATGGACTTGTCGTTTGCTGTTTGTCAAAAATGACAATATCAGCACGTTTCTTTTCCCTACCAAACGTGACTTCATACTCCAGTTCCATTCGAGAAACTGGATAACCCAAATCACTGGTAAGAACCAACAGATACAATTGGCGCACCACTTCTTCAGGAGTTACTTTAATATTCTTTCTGCGTACAGCGCATGTAAAATAATACTCTGTTCCTTTTTTTGTTTCCCGTTCAGCTATACGGCTTTCCAACTCAGTAATTTGCGCCTCTGTAAACAGGCTAAGGTCGTATTCAGTTCCTTTGATTATATCTGTCAGTTTCATAATTGTCCGCTGTTAAATTTTATTTGAGACAAGAAGTTCCCGAACGTCGATATCCAAAATTTCGGCTATTTGATATAGGACATGGATGGGTGGTTGGACTCTATTTGTTGTATATAGATTGATCATATTAAAGGTCTTTCCAAGCCTGTTTGCCAACTCTGTTTGGCTAATACCCTTTGCATCCAATACTTCCTTTATTCGGTTCATACACGCACTATCTTGTTTAACGAGTGCAAAAGTACAAAATTTTATTTGGTAAACGAGCATTTTCTGCCATAAAAGAATTACCTTTGCACATAACAATTTTAATTGTCTTCTTATGCAAGAGATACTGATTAACGAAATTAGAATAGATGGATTCCGTGGATTGAAAGATTTTAAAATGAGCCTTTCTGAAACTACGGTACTTACTGGCATGAATAATGTCGGGAAAACCTCTGTTCTAAAAGCGCTACAGCTGTTGTTTGGAAACAGCTCGTTCCTTTCAACAGAAGATTTACACATTGACAAGAACGGCAAATCAAATTATATCATTGTTGATGCCAAAATAGTCGCAATTGATAATGATGGAAAACGTATTGCAAATTTCTCAGATGTATGGGAAATTGCATTTGGTGCGGATAATATAAAAATGGATGCTGAAGAACACGCCTATGTGCCTTTGCGTGTTAAATACACTTTTCAAACACTTCAGAACTCATTTAATAGGGATATGCAAATCTTGAATGAATGGGACTCGGCGGGCATCGCTTGGCAAAATTTGAAAGGTAAAAAATCTACAGTTAAGGGAGATTATTTTCAGTTTCACTATCTGGATGCAAAACGGGATATTCAGGATGATTTAAAAGCCAGAACCTCCTATTTAGGTAAAATGCTTGGTGATGTAGTTAGTAATTATGACCCGAAAGATGTTGCTGAATTAGAACAAAAAATAAGTTCTTTAAATGCAGAAGCCATAGAAAAGAGTGAGGTGCTTAAAAATATTCAGGAATCACTAAAAGGGATTGACGCTACAATGGACTCTTCAGGCAAAGTCTATGTGTCACCTTTTGCTAAGAAATTGCGAGATTTGAACAAGAGCTTGACTATCCATTATGGAACGGAGGATAGTAGTTTTACAATGGACTATCATGGTATGGGTACTAGGAGCTGGTCTTCCATGTTGTCGTTTCGGGCTTTTGTAAAGCAAATGTGCGACAGCAAGAACCCAGAAGACGAGGCTTTTTTGCCGATTATAGCTATAGAAGAACCTGAAGCACATTTGCATCCGAATGCACAGAAGCAACTCTACAAACAGATGAACGAAATGCCGGGTATTAAAATAATCTCAACGCACTCTCCGTATGTGGCTGCATGTGCGGAATTATCAGAGTTGAGAGGTATGTATAAAGCCGCTGAGAAGACAGTTTGTGGAAGTTTGCCCGTTACAGAACTAACTTCAGAGGAACAAAGAAAAATCAGGCAAGCAGTATTGACTAGCAATGGCGAATTGTTGTTTGCCAAAGCAATTGTGTTGGGCGAAGGTGAGACAGAAGTACAAGCTTTACCTATTTTCTGTCAACAACATTGGGGATTGACTCCAGTTGAGTCTGGTCTGTCGTTTGTCGATGCAAAGGGATGTGGTAATTATTATCCATTTGTAGCCCTTGCTGAAGCGTTTCAGATACCTTGGTATATTTTCTCCGATGGAGAAAAAGATACCCAGAAAGGTCTTAAAAAACTTTTGAAGAGGACTTACAATGAAGATAAGGAACTGGCAGAACAGAATAATATTTTCATCATTTCCTCTGAAAAAGATTTTGAAGGAATGCTCCTTGATGATGGGTATAAAGCTGAAATAGAAAAGGCTATCGAACAGTTGAAAGGAGAAGGCTACATTGATGAATTTATCAGGAAATTCAATCATAAGCCTAAAGGGAGGGAACAAACTCCCAATATATGTAAAAGCTGTAATCAACATATATTTGTGGATATTGAACGAATATATGATGGTGAAGATGGTAGATTGACAGCTTTGGATGATATAATGGAGAAAAATAAGGCTCAGCTAGGTCCGGTATTGGCAAATTGTATAATTGAAAGCAAAAAACCATTACCTCCATTAGTAGTTAAACTATTTGATGGAATAAAAAAGGATATATGTCATGTGTAAGATAAAATTATCTCCCAAACAACAAGAAATTGCATCATTGACAGATGGTGCAGTTTTAGTACGTGCAAGTGCTGGTAGTGGCAAGACAAGAGTGCTTGTGGAACGTATAAAAATGTTGGCTGGTATGACCAAGCGTAAAGTATTGGCAATTACATTTACCAACAAAGCCTGTGAGGAGATTAGAACAAGACTTGCAGAAGTGGATGAAAATCTACTGGAACATGTTTTTGTTGCTACTTTCCATGGTCTATGTGAATCAATCATTGAAAGCCATATTGCCGTTACTAGGTTTGTGACAATGCCACAAATTTTTGCAGATGACGATAGAAAGAAAATCTTGGAAGAAACAATTACTGAAACTCCATCTTTAAGCCAGTGGTATAGAGGACTGAATGATAAAGAACGTAGGGAAACTCTTTATCGGGCATTGGATAATATCAGCCTTATAAAACGGTCTGTGATTTTAGATGAAGAACTCTATAATGTTATTAAAGATGAGCAGATGCGTAATCTATATTTAAGTTATAGAGAGCAGATGGATTCGCTAAACGCAATTGATTTTGATGATTTGTTGCTTAATGCTTATCAATTACTGATACATAATCCAAGAATTGCAGACTTATATCGAAGAAGTTTTACATACATTTGTGTGGACGAGGCTCAGGATTTAAACAAGGCTCAATACATGGTTCTTCGCGCGATTACTGGTGGTGAGCATAAGAACGTAATGCTGGTTGGCGACACCAAACAATCCATATATGCCTTTAATGGTTCAAGTAGTAAATATATGGATGATTGGTTTGTGAAGGACTACAATCCGACTGTATATAACCTAAATGAAAATTATCGAAGCGCGAAGGCGATTTTGGATTATGCTCAAAAGGTAGTGCATGATGAGACCTTAGATGTAACCTTACCTTATACGGGAGTTTGTAAGGAATATGCTTATGATACACCATGTGAGGAAGCGCAAGAAGTCGTAAGTGGTATAAAATCATTGGTTGGTACTGAAATAGAAGGTTATGACGGGAAATTGAATTATTCTGATATTGCAGTACTTGCTAGAAATAAATTCGTTCTTGGAAAGATTGAGGAGCAATTAAAAAGTAGTAGCCTGCCGTATCATTATAAAACTACGGGAGCAGGTTTGGAATTTGCATCCACTGCTGCTAAAGCTTTTGATTTGGCTATGGTAGTACGAACCAATCCCTATGATAGACTGCATCTTGATATGTTGCAGTCTATAGTAGGCGTGAGCCATTGCAAATCATTAGAACAAGTCGTAGAAAATATTAGCGATGCATTCTTAAAAGAAGTCGTGCGGCAAGCCTCACTGTTGAAAGATGATGGTAGTAATATGTATCAAACTGTCAAATCTATATTGAACACTTTAAAAGCCTCTAATGCTTCGGAATTTAAATCAACAGATGAAGTTTTGGCTGTTTTTGATGAATTTGAATTGTTAAAACATCATTGGAGTTCTTATGCTAAGAGTGTAACAAACTATTCTTTGTCTGCTTTTCGTAATGCAATGTCGTTGGGACAAACCTCTGTCACTTCTTCGGACGGAGAAGGGGTTACATTGAGTACAGTCCACACTATGAAAGGCCAGCAAGCTGTAGTAGTATTCCTTGTGGGTATGGATGAGGGGACATTCCCTGATTATCGTGCTATTAAAAAAGGGTACAATAGCATTGAAATGCAACAAGAGAAAAATAACCTATATGTTGCAATTACTAGAGCTCAAAGACATCTTTATATTTGTTACCCTCAAAAAAGAAAGATGCCTTGGGGTGATTGGTCGTCACGAAAAAAATCAAGTTTACTTCCTAACTAATTGTAACGTCGATATTTCTCACCATTGATAAGATTACACTATACGAGTATTAAGTATATTGGAGACGCCTAAGATTATAAAAACATTATAATTTGAGGCGTTTTCGATTTTTATTGCTACTTTTGCATCAATACGAGTGACTTTGACAGCAACTCACAGCAAAGCGCAGAAATAAACACGGTTGCCAATTCGTTACCTCTATTTTATCCTTTCTCTCAAACCTCTTATAAATAAAGAGGTTATAAAAGTCTTCCAGAATTACGTAAAATATGGACAGGTCAAAGCGGTTTACCAACTTTTTTCATAATTTTGTAGTTGTGAAAAAGAGCGTCAACTTCTTACCTGAAAAGAAACAATCCGACCTGAAACAGCTTGTCGATCTGGTTCGCCGGAACATAAAGGATGTCGGTATGGTTATCCTATACGGCAGCTATGCCCGGAACACCTATGTCGATTACGACCAGCGCATTGAGTTCGGCGTACCGACCTACTTTATGAGCGATTACGACATAGTGATTCTGACGCGCAAGCCAATCGGGGCGATTCAACACTCACTTTATTCCAAAATCAAAAATCAATTTTTCGAAGATAAAAACCGCACGTTTCACACGAAGCCCCAATTTATCAATTACGGGATAGATGATTATAATTATGCATTGACAAAGGGGCATTATTTCGAAACAGAGATAAAACGCGAGGGAATTATCCTGTATGATTCCGGAGAATATAAATTGGAACGTCGCCGTAAATTGGATTTCGACGAAATTGCAAAAAGGGCGCAGAAATATTATGATGATAAATTTTCAACTGCCATTAAATTTTTAAAAGGCGTTAAATTTTATTACGGAGATAGCGAATATAAATTGTCGTCATTCATGCTCCATCAGGCAGCAGAACACTTTTTGCGCACTATAGAATTAGTATTTACATTATATAGCCCAAAGGAACACGATTTGGCCGAATTTATGGACCGCTGTAAGCGGTTCACGACCAAAATATTCAAAGCATTCCCGCGCGACACACCGGAAGAAGAACGGCTTTTCGACCTCTTGCAAAGGGCTTATGTCGAATCCCGGTATAATCCCGACTTCGAAATCACCAAAGAGGACATCGACGCGCTGCTGCCGAAAGTCGAACGTCTGCGCGACATCGTGGAACGGGTCTGCACGGCGCAGATCAGCTACTATGCGCAGCAGAGCGAGAAATAACGCCCGGAAGTCGGCGGCAAATCGAGTTATTAGAAAAATTCGAATAACTGCCGACACCAGAATCAGCCCCCACAACCCGAACTTATGAATGATATAACCGTTATCCAAAATAAAATCTACGAAATCCGCGGCCTGCGCGTGATGCTCGACTTCGACCTTGCGGCATTATATCAAGTCGAAACGAAACGATTAAAAGAAGCTGTGCGACGTAATATCGAGCGTTTCGAAGGCGATGAATTTATGTTCGAACTTACCGAAAAGGAATACGCGGACTTGAGGTCGCAAATTGCGACCTCAAGTTGGGGAGGTCGTCGTTATCAGCCATTTGCGTTTACGGAACTGGGCGTTGCCATGTTGTCGAGTGTTTTACGCAGTAATACTGCGATACTGGTAAATCGGGCAATTATGAAAGCCTTTGTCGCTATGCGTAACTACATCGCCACGACGACGACACTGACGGCCGAGCTGTCCGAAATCCGCGCGAAACTGGCTTTGCTGGAGCGTACCGACGAGGACAACGCCGAGGCCATAAACGACCTTTCGGAAGATATGCGCAGGGAGCTGGATAATATTTATGAAGCCATTGCCGCCCTGTCTATCAAAACCCCGCAGGCCCGCAAGCAGCCCCGGCCGATAGGATTCAAAAAGCCGGACACAAAATAAACCGGACAGAACCCGAACAATGGAAATAGCTGTAATCCAAAATAAAATCTACGAAATCCGCGGCCAGCGCGTGATGCTCGACATCGACCTGGCACCACTGTACCAAGTTCAAACAAAAGTTTTGAAACAGGCGGTACGCCGTAATATCGAACGATTCCCCGCGGATTTCATGTTTGAAATAACCATAGATGAGTATAACTCATTGAAAGACAGTTTGAGGTCACAAATTGTGACCTCAAACAAAGGAGGTACGAGATATATGCCTTTTGCTTTTACTCAAGAAGGCGTCGCTTCGTTATCCGGGGTATTACGCAGTCCTGTCGCAGTCAATGTGTACATAGAGATTATGAGGGCATTTGTTGCCATGCGAAATTATCTGACCAATCAACATGTAATTTCCGTAGAACTTTCTGAAATCCGTTCGAAGCTCTCCCTGCTGGAGCGGGCCGACGAGGATAATGCCAAGGTGATCAACGATCTTTCCGAAGATATGCGCAAAGAATTGGACAATATTTATGAGGCTATTGCCGCCCTCCCGGTCAAGGTTCCGCAGGCCCGCAAACTGCCCCGGCCCATCGGGTACAAAATATCAGAGAGTAAGAAATAATCTCGACCTCTTCTGCCGCTATTACGGCATCACCCAGACCAAGTTCTTCCGGGATTTGGAAATGTAGTTTAATTCGGAGATTATTTGCTACATTTGCTTAATCGTTTACCAAACTTTATCAAGCACAATATGGACGTACCCGTTTTAGAACGCACTTTTATCGACGACATCAAACGTCTGATAGAGGATGCCCGTCTGAATACCTATGCCGCCATCAACGCCGTGATGCTGGAAACTTATTGGAATATCGGCAAGCGGATCGTCGAGCAGGAGCAGCAGGGCAAAAGCCGTGCAGAATACGGGACGCAGTTGCTGAAAGTACTCTCCGGCGAATTGTCCGCGGCATTCGGTAAAGGCTTCTCGGCTCGCAATTTGCGAAATTACAGGCAATTCTATCTATCCTTTCCGCATGTTGAGATTTGGCACACGCGTGTACCAAATCTTACATGGTCGCATATTCGAACCTTATTGCGGGTTACGGACGATGCGGCCCGCATCTGGTATTTGAATGAAGCTGCACAGGAAATGTGGAGCGTTCGCACTCTTGACCGGAATATATCGTCGCAGTACTATCATCGGCTGTTGCAATCTCCGGCGAAGGAAAAGGTCGTATCGGAAATGAAATCCCTGACAGCGGCATATGAGCGGGACAAGTTGGAGTTTATCAAGAATCCAATGGTGGCGGAATTTCTGGGCCTGGCATCCAATATGGACTTCACCGAATCCAAACTTGAAAGTGCCATCCTCACGCATTTGCAGAAATTCATCATGGAAATGGGTAAAGGTTACGCTTTCGTTGCCCGGCAACAGCATATCTCAACCGATGCGGGTGATTATTACATCGACCTTGTATTCTACAATTTCATTCTCAAATGCTTCCTGCTCATCGACCTGAAAACTACCCAGATTTCGCATCAGGATGTCGGCCAAATGGATATGTACGTCCGCATGTACGATGAAATGAAACGCACGGACGGAGATAATCCGACTATCGGGCTGATTCTTTGTTCGGAAACAAGCCGCGATATTGCCCGGTACTCGGTCTTGCATGAGAATCCGCAGTTGTTCACGGCGAAATATCTTACCTATCTGCCGAGTGAGGAGGAACTGCGCAAAGAGATCGAACGCCAGAAAGAGGTTTTCAGTTTACAGCAGAACATTACGCCGCTTGAATGATTATTGAGCTATAGCCTTACGACAAGGAACCTTTCGACACGGGCCAATCCCGCCGCGGATAAAGATCAACGCGAAAATATCGCAACACAATGAACGGAACCACTATAAATAATCGACTATGTTTGCTCTGAAAAAAGAATCAATGCCCTCGATAGCGGTTCATCCTGGCTTTGTTCTGAAAGAGGAATTGGAATCGCGGAACATCATGCAGCGCAAGATTACCAGAAGATAGTTGCCAGCACGATACAGCCTTTTTATTATCGAAAATATATGACACCAACAGAGTAATTTCTCATGCCCAGAGGTTTGTACCAAAAAACTGGCGGAAATCTATGTGCTGAAAGAATGTCTGTTTTGCTCCGTTCATGTCCGTTCGTGTCCGTTGGAAAGGGAATAAGCCCCGCAAAATCTATTTTTGCGCCCTAACCCATTGATAAATTATGCAAAACGAGGACGATTTACGGGCGCTGGCAAAGATTATCACCTTTATTCAGGCCGTAGGCATTATTTGTAATGCCTCCAACATTTATTGGTTCTGTTATCAATGACTGGCCGACAACGGCTGAACATTCGGGATTATAGACCGTATTCTGCGGGGATTCCAGCAGACGACGGGATTCTATTCCTCACCCCTCTACTCAAAACTGTTCGCCTTTCTGCTGCTCCTGATCGCTTGTCTGGGTTCACGGGGTATTAAGTCGCAGAAAATCGGCTGGACGCATATCATTGCGGTAGGTCTCACGGGTTTTATCCTCTACTTTTTCAACGGCTCCCTGCTACGCATCCCCGCGTCGCCCGGTGTGTGTGTAGCCTGGTATGCCGCAACCCTGTTCGCGGGCTATCTGCTGATGCTCACAGCCGGAATATGGATGTGGCGACTTCTGCGGCACAACCTGCTGGACGACGTTTTCAACGACGAAAACGAATCCTTCATGCAGGAAACACGCCTGATCGAGAACGAATATTCGGTGAACCTGCCGACGCTGTTCCGCTACCAGGGCCGTACATGGCAAGGCTGGCTGAATATACCAGCCGTATTTCGCGCGGTCGCCGTTATCGGATCGCCAGGCAGCGGCAAGAGTTTTACCGTGATAAACAACTTTATACGTCAATTTATCGAAAAGTCGTTCTGCCTTTATATTTACGATTTCAAATATCCGGATTTGAGTACGCTGGCCTACAATCACCTGCTGCGCTACAAAGACAGGTACGAGGTAACGCCCCAGTTCTGCGTGATAAACTTCGACGATCCCCGCCACTCGCACCGCTGCAACCCCCTCAAAGCGGAATTTCTGACCGACATCGCCGATTCTTACGAAGCGGCCAATGTAACCATGCTGGGCCTGAACCGTTCATGGTCGCAAAAGCAGGGCGATTTTTTTATCGAAAGTTCGGTCATTCTGTTTGCCGCGATCATCTGGTTTCTGAAAATCTACGAAAACGGGAAATACTGCACCTTTCCGCACGCCGTCGAACTGCTGATGCAGAAGTACGAAGAAGTATTTACTATCCTCATGGCCCGGCCGGAACTGGAGGGATATGTCAGCGCCTTTGTGGATGCTTGGAAGTCCGGGGCCGTGGAGCAGCTTGCCGGGCAGGTCGCAAGTACAAAGATCGCACTTTCGCGGATTATCTCGCCGTCGCTCTACTGGGTTATGTCCGGGGACGATTTTTCGCTCGACATCAACAACCCGAAAGCCCCGAAAATCCTATGCGTCGGCAACAACCCGGAGCGCGTGGCGATATACGGCGCAGCCCTATCCCTCTATAATTCCCGCATCGTGAAGATGATAAACCGCAAAGGGCAGCAGAAATGCGGGGTCATAGTCGATGAATTGCCGACCATTTTTTTCAAAGGTCTGGACCAGTTGGTCGCCACGGCCCGAAGCAACCGCGTCGCCGTGTGCCTGGGCATGCAGGACTTTTCCCAGCTTACGCGCGACTATGGCGAACAGGAAAGCAAGGTCATACAAAATATCGTCGGCAACATCATTTCAGGGCAGGTCGTGGGCGACACAGCCCGCATCCTCTCCGAGCGATTCGGGAAGATCGTGCAGCAGCGGCAGTCGCTCAACATCAACCGAGAAGATAAATCCACGGGTATAAATACCCAGCTCGACAACGTGATCCCCGCGTCCAAGATCAGCAATCTTTCACAGGGCGAGTTCGTCGGGGCCGTAGCCGATAACTTCGGGGATAATATGTCGCAAAAAATGTTTCACGCCCGAATCATCGTCGATACCGAAAAGATCAAAGCCGAAGAAAAACAGTATCGCCCGATTCCCGTGCTTTCCGACTTCACCGACGAAAACGGTAAAGATCGAATGGCCGAAGTTGTCGAAGCCAACTACTACCGCATAAAGCAGGAAGCGGCCCAGATCGTAGAGGACGAACTGCGACGTATAGCTGCCGATCCGAAGCTACAACACCTGTTTAAAGGCAACGCGCAATAGTCCGTTTTTATCCGTTCATGTCCGTTCGTGTCCGTTGCAGTATCATTTCGTCAATCCCCGCCATACATTCGCAGCACAGACAGTTTCACAAAATAACTTAAAATTTAAATTATGGCAGAAGAACAAAGACAGTCGCTCGGAGCTGACGAACAGCCCATCGACAACACATTGAACGAACCGAGTATCGGTATGCTCTATGACAAGGAGAAAGACCAGACAAAGGTCTTTTCCCAGAACCCTGACGGGAGTATCGGTACGGTGGACCCGACACCGGAGAATGAAAGCCTGTTTTTTGTCATGGACAAGAATATTCCGCTGAACTTCTACAAGAATTTGAAGAAATATCACAACAACCCCACGATTAACATTTACGTCGTTCCCCGGCGTGCGCTCGAACGCATGAAAGATGCGCTTAAACGGTACTGGAAAAATACCTCCCGCGACGACGTAAAGCTGTATTACAACTACAAAATGCGTCCTGACGGACAATTCGAGTGCAAGATGAAAACCCGCGGCATCCCCATTGACGAAATGCCGTGGGACACACTTAACCGCATGGGGTACAGTTTCGGCGGGCTGGAAAAGGTGAACTATCTCCAAAAGTTGCAGAATTACGAACAGACGGGGATGCACAAACTCAAATACCATGACGATATAATCAACTATATCGGCGAAGGTAAATTCCGGCTCAAAAAGAGTGGAAACGGATACAAAGTCGATGTGAAAAGCTATGCCCGCATTCTCGACGAGGGCCTATTCGATCAGAAATTCACCAATGCGGATATGAAGAACCTCGAAATGTACGGCAACCTCGGCCGCGTGCTGGAAACATCCCAAGGACCTTTGCTCGTGTCGCGGGACTTCGATACGCGGCAGTTGGATTACGCAAATGCTGAAAATGCGTTTGTTCCCCGCTACCTGCGCGGCACGGAACTCAAACAGGATGACATTGACGGCTTCCGCCGCGGCCAAGTGCGCGACATTGCGATTATCGGCAGGGACGGCAGCGTGAATATCGTGCCCTACCAATACAACGCCGTTTTTCGCAAACCTATGGAAGTATTGACGCTGGAACAGCGCAATGCACTTGCGAACGAACTGCGGCAACAGCGCGATCTGGAGCGTATTATTTCAACCCCGCCCCAGCATGTCGGCGGCCAGGATCAAACCCCCAAGCCGACACAAGAACAAGCCCCCGCAACCGCACCGGAAAAGGATCAGCAGGGGCAAGCCTCCGAAACAGTTGGACAAGAACAGGCGCCCGCGCCTACACAAGGCCAGCAGGGACAAACTGCCGAAGTTCCCGCAGCCGAACCCAAACATGGCCAGCAGACGCAGATCCCCAAAACTGCCGGACAGGGACAAGCCCCGACACAAGGGCAGAAATCCCCGCAGGGACAAGGACAGCCGGGAGCCGGGCAGAAATCCCCGCGCCCCGAAGTAAAAGTCCCGGAACCCAAAGCCGGACGGAAAACGGGCAAACACATGTAGCGCTATGCAAATGTTCGATGAATCGGCTATCGACTGGGTAGCCGCCGCCAAGCGCGGTATAAGCCGCCGGATGCTCAAAGAGTATGGTTTTCTGAACCTGCTGCTGGAGGGCGGAACAACGCCCGTAATCCCTTTGACCCTGACCCTCGCGGATGTGACGATAAAACTGGACGGAACACTTCGGCTGTCGGAGGACTGCGATAAAAACGTGCGTTTCGAAATCCTCGGTTACGGCTGGGAAGAATAACCCCTAAATCCTAAAATATGCGAAAGTGATGATTTTCGTCCGGAGAGCGCCCAGGGTGCAGACCGGGAAGAACCGCCGCGGCCCTGCCGCAAACAACAAACAAAACAACAAAACGCTGACAAACAGCAAATTAAATGTAAATTTCAATTATTCTACACATGAAAAAAATTCTTTTCGCGGCCCTTGCCGCACTCGCCCTGTATTCCTGCGACAAAGCGGAAACAACAACCATAATCCCCGAACCCAAGCTCGATGCCGACGGTGCAATGATCGCCATGACGTTTACCGACGAGCCCCCGACCCGCGCGTTCTTCGCCGAAACTGCGACCGCCGAAGCATGGGAGAAATCCCTATCCTCACTCGCCGTGTACGTGTTCAGCGCCCAAGGCGACCTTATCACCCAGCGCGATTTCACCGCATCGGAACTCTCGGCCCGCTCGGCGAGGTTCTCCCTGCCGCATGCCACAGCCGGAACAACCTGCGACTTCTATGCCGTAGCTAACTATTCGTCCCTGTCGGGCGTGACGACCAAATCCTCGCTGCTCGCCAAACTGGAGACAGCCGCCGCCGATTATAACGGTACGTTCACCGAGGTATCAACCAAAGCCAAGCGCAGCGGCGGCTTCGTAATGACGGCCGGAGTGAGCAAGGCCATCGCCGAGGGAGGCACGACATCCGTAGCCCTGACGCTCAAACGCACCGTTGCCAAAGTCGCCGTGCAGACATCCGTGGATGCTTCGTTCAGCAGCAAGTATTCCGGGACGCTGACCGTCACGAGTGCGAAGCTATTGCATGCCGCGAGCCAGACGCCGATCATTGCCCCGGCAACGCCGACGCCCGGCGCCATGTCCTACACCCATACGCAGACCGCAACCGCCGCGGCCGGGAAGTACAACAACCTTTTCTACCTCTTCGAAAACGGCCCACTCGCCGAAGCAAGCCGCGTCACGTTGGAGATCACCGCGACCTACGACGCCGACGGCAACGCCGCAACAACCGCCGACCGCATGGAGGTTGTGTACACCGTGCCCCTGACGGGCAAAGCCGGGGGTGAGATCGCCCGAAACGGTTACTACCGCATTGCCGCCAACATCACGGGACTTGTGGGACAGGATTGCCAGGTCGCCGTTACCGTGGCCGAGTGGGAAAGCCCGGTCACGCAGTCGGTCGATCTGGGCGCATAAACAACCTATTTATTAACCACCGCCCGCACCTTTCGGGGCGCGGGCGGTTATCATAACTCCCGATGAAACACACTATATTTTTTTTGCTCACCCTCGCTCTTTGCTGGGGCTGCATTTCCGACCGCGAGCCGGACGCCCGGTCGAAAGTGACGGTAGAACTGACCGTCAGGCCCGACCCCATGACCACGACGACCCGCACGACCGACGAAGCAGCGATCCGCGACCTGAATTTCTACCTCATAGACAGAAAAGGCGCAGTCGTCCTATATCGCTACCTCACCGCAACGACACTACGTTTCGAATGTCTGCCGGGCGACTACCTCGTACGCATTGCCGCGAACGTCGGGCGCAGTCTGGGCGAAACAGCCGATCTGTTCCAATACAAGGTGACATACCAAGAGCATTACAACATGCTGCCGATGTTCTGCGAACAGAAAACAACGATCTCATTATCCTCCGACGGCGTGGTGCAGTTGCCGCCCATAACCGTAAAGCGGGTTGTATCGAAAATCTCTTATAACCTTACCGCCAAGCCTGCGGACATGGAACTCAAATCGGTGCAGCTTATTTCCATCCCCCGCACTGCGGTGGTGTTCGCCCCAGACGGCACGGCGGCCGATAATCCCGACGACTATACCGACAGTCCCGAAACAACCCTGACGGGACAGCGGGCCGCAGGTTCTTACTACATGCTGCCCAACAGACAAGGGGTGAATACTTCGATTACCGACCAGAAACAGAAGAACGCCGACAATGCACCCGCTTGCGCATCGTGGCTGCTCATCCGTGCCACACGGGGCAGTAAGGTGCTGGCCTACTCGGTCTATCTGGGCGAAAACAATACGTCCGATTTCAACGTCCGGGCCAACAGCCATTACACGCTCAATATAACCCTGCTGAACGACAACACCGCAGACACTCGCATTGCGTCATATACTGCGACCGTGTACGACGATTTCGATGACGGCAATATCGGCAGCTACTGCGTGTATGACCCGGATTACAGCCTGCATGTCGATATGGTGAATGAAAACAGCTCGCTCGCTATCAGCGGGCGGTTAGAGGTAACACAAGGCGACAGCGATTATTTCGAATTTGACCGTAACGACTGCAATAGCAGCTTCGAATTTGAAATCTATAACCCCAAAGGCGGCAATTACTTTTACCTCGATTACCGCCCGCCGATCTTTACAAAAGACAATTCGCAACTGGCATACCGTGTGACCCTGACCGACGAATACGGATTCGCACAGTCTTACGATTTCAAACATACGATGGCAAATGTAGTCTACGTCCATACTTCCACGGGCGGAAGCGTCACGGCAGACAAATGCCTTTACGCCCAAACCGCGACCGAGGGCAGCGGGAAGCGCACCGCGGCGTTATGCCACGAGGACGGCTGCCGACTGACCGCCACGGCGACGGGTTACTACTTATTCGACGGCTGGTATGCCGACGCCGCATATACCCGGCTTCTTTCGTCGTCGGAGAGCTATACCTACATTCCCCGCGATCTGTACGCCGACATCTATGCCCGGTTCCGTGCCGTAGACACTCCGCTCGACAGCAAGGGAACGGCAAACTGCTACATAGCCCCAACCCTGAATACCCGCTATTCGTTTAACGCGACCGTTCAGGGTAACGGCAAAAACACGAGAAATATTTGGGCCCAAAATCTTAACGGAACTTCCGCTCGTATGCTTTGGGAATCGGATAGCAAAGTTGTTGAAAATGTATTGTATGCAGACAACCGTATCTCTTTCTCGACGGGGAACGCGCGGGGGAACGCCGTAATCGGATTGTTCGACGTTACGGATAATTGCATCTGGTCATGGCATATTTGGTCGGTCGATTACGACCCGGCAACCACAGCACAGACCTATGTTTCCGGAGCCGTTTTTATGGATCGAAACCTGGGAGCGATTTCTACCGACTGCACGCATCCCGCATCCCGCGGGCTTTACTACCAATGGGGCCGCAAAGACCCGTTCATCCATCCGGCAAATTGCACCAGCTATGAACCTGAAAGAGTGGTCTATACCGACGGATTCGCATTTAATGTCAGCTATCCCCGAAACGCCGGGACTGAAAGCCCTTATGACAACATGACCGTGGAGTGGTCGATTGCCCACCCGACAACCTTTATGAGCGATGCCATGTACGAAGATTGGGAAGAATGGGCGTCTGTTGTGGATTGGCTTTACAATCATCATCCGAATCTTTGGGGGAACGTCACGACAAGCAACAACAATATCAGCAAGGTAAGCTACAAATCTATCTATGATCCGTGCCCCGTTGGTTGGAAAGTTCCCAGCCCCGAAGATTTTGTCGGAATCGAGCGGGTAAGTCAGTCGTCGCCCTATTATGTAACGATTCATTACAACGGAAACCGCACCACGAATATCCCGATTGGAGGGACTTTCGTTGAAACACGCTTTATGAATAACGGACAGCTCGGACGGCTTTATACCAATGCGCCCTACTATATGCACTGGGGAACATCTGGCTGTCGGTATGGCGATATTTCCTGCACCTCGATTATTTTCTCGACGGGTTCCGTACCCTCGTTTATCGACACAACAGATTATTACCGCTATGCCGCAAATCCTATCCGCTGTATTCGGGAGTAGGCTTCCAAAGAATTACAACCATGAAAAAAAGACACATCATCATCTTATCGCTCTGCCTACTGGCTTTGTGGGGCAAGCCCCATCGGGCCGCAGCGCAGTTTTTCAGCGCCAAAGTAAACGCATTGGCCGCACTCACCGCAACGGTGAACGTTGGCCTCGATGCGGCGGTAGCGGACAAGTGGACGCTCGATATTTCCGGCTACTGGAATCCCGTAAACTCCAATTCGTTCAGTTGTCGGCTGTATGCCGCGCAAATCGGCACGAAACGCTGGCTTTACGAAGCGTTCGTGGGTCATTTCATCGGCGGCCAGCTAACCTATGGAAATTACCTGTACGGCGGTTCCCGACGCTACTACAAAGGCGGCATGGCCGGGCTGGGATTCAGCTATGGTTATGCTTGGTTGCTCTCGAAGCGATGGAACGTCACAGCCGAAATCGGCATCGGGGTCTTTTACATGAAAGACACCCGCCGCGACCGCATCCCGCCCGAATACGAATCCATCTTCATACACCACTACAAGCGGTGGGTTGTAGGCCCCTCGCGGGCAGAGATCAGTTTTAACTACTTATTCTAACAGCAGCATGAAAAAACTTATTTATACCGTCATTTGCATGATGCTTTTTTGCTGCGCCTGCTCGGATGCGGACATAGAGCTTAATCCGGCGAAGCAGGCCAAACAGCAGCTTGCAATGACATTCCGCTGCGGGGCCATGTCCCCGACACGCGCCGCGACGGACGACACCCGCATCGACGACATCAATCTGTACCTGTTCCCCGTGAACGGCGGTCAGGCCCGGCACGTCTATATTGCTCCGGTGCGCCCCGTCGTGCTGGAACTGCCAAAAGGCGGTTATATGCTTTACGCCATTGCCAACCTCGGACACGACGCGGGCGAGCGGACGCAGGATTTCGTTCGCTCGCTGCGCGTCGAACGGGAGCCTGCGGCCCTTGCGGATGCTCCCTTTCCCATGTCCGCGCAGCAGGCCGTCACCGTGAGCGGCGACATGCAGATCGCCGTATCGCTCATTCGCGCCGTGGCAAAGGTCAATTTCAGCTACACCGTGGCTGCTGATTTCGCAAAGTCTTTTCGTGTGAAGTCCGTGCAGCTTCGCAGCGTCCCGCTCACCGCAGCCCTTTTAGGCTCCAGCCGGGCCGATGCCGCCGGGGAAGTGGCAGACATGGAAAAGGTATCAGCGACGGGAACTGAATACAACGCAACCTACTACCTGCTGGAAAACCGTCAGGGACAGGTCGCGGGAATCGGTTCCCAACAGCAGAAAGACGAAGCCCATGCCCCGGAATATGCGACTTACATAGCCATAGAGGGCAAAGCCGCAAATGTTAAGGTCGTGTACCGCATATACCTCGGCGAGAATAACACCACGGATTTTAACGTCGTTCGCAACCGGGTTTACAACATCAATGCACGTATTCTCGGTATGAACACCGTGGACTGGCGCGTATCGACAGCCGAAGTAGCCGTTACGCCTTTGGCCGAAAGTTACAGGCCCGGCGCATCCGCCGCTGCGAGGTTGGAACTCGTGTCCACGAACGATGCGGAGAATGATTATTACCTCTCGTACCACCTCGACGCGGGACAGGGCATCGTCACCATCGACGGGGAGCGCCGTACGGCAGGCACACCTTATCCGCTGCTCTCCGGAAACGGCACGGCGACGGCTGGCATCGCCTATACACAAGAGGTCTCCGGCGACGTGCGCCTGCGCCTGACCGTCACGGATAAACACGGGATCAGCATGGAGCGCATCCTGACTACCACCTACAAGAACCCGCCAATAACCGCGACCTATACCCAAGAAGGGTATGAGTTGGCCGCAATGGACAGGGCCTATGTTACGTTTACCGTGTCCCAACCCGGTTATACGGGCAGGTATAAAGCCCGCTTGAACGGTGAGGGTGCGACATTCTTTCAGGGACATTACAGTGCAGATATTCCGAAAACAGAACTGACCTTATACGAGGGAAACGGAACTTATGAACTGCGCATAAAACCAGAAGCCGTAGGCGAAATCCCCTTTACCGTAACCATCACCGACGAGCAGGGAAACAGTACTTTTTTCGAATCTTCCGTGAAAGGCGTGAAAACGACAGCGAATTTTTCGCTCGATTTCAGGCTGATGACCGGAGCGCTCGATATTGTCATGGAATCGTCTTATCCCGTCAGCGAAGATTTGAAGATCACGGTTACGGCCTCCGTAAAGATCGTCTATTCGGGCGGATATACAAGAATGCAGGATTATACGTTCGACGTGTTTTTCGAAGCCGAGCGCTCACGGGGAACAGGCTATGTATATCTCGACCTGCAAGGCCGATATGACATTTCCATTGTTTCGTACACTATGGAATCCGACACTCCGGTTTCATTGAACGGTATGGTCGAATACAAACTACAATAGAATGAACAAAAACAGAATAGCAACCGGGGTCTGCTGCATGGTTCTTTTTTGCGGCTGTTCCATAACGGGGCATCTGGAGCGGCGGCAATACCGCGCCGACGTGCTGCATGTCAGCCGCGAACAGCGCGAACGCGAGCAGCAGGCCTACCAGCCGCCCGTATTGAAGATCGAGCGCGACAGCAACCGCTTCTACCTCGTACCGACCGAAGTGCAGGAGAACGGCAAACGTATCATGGCGATGCAGATTCAAGAGGTAACGATCCGCGCCCGCGCCCGGACACTCCCCGAACGGCTTGGAAAAGTCACTATCGACTTTGTGATCGACATGCCCCGGCAGTTGCAGGGCACGTGCCGAAGCGTCGTAGTAACCCCGTATTTGCACAAATACGGCGAAGCACATCCTTTACAGGACATCACCATTCGGGGCGGGCTGTTCTCGCGGGTACAGCAGCGCGACTACTGGCAGTTCGACAAATATGTCCGGGTATTCGCACCCGACAGCAACGCCGAAGCCCACGCATTTGCCCGGTTCGTGAAATATCCCTACCCCCAGGGTGTGCGGCTCGACAGCGTGGCCGCACATCCCGGCCATATCTCGTACTACTATTCGCAGGAAGTGCCGACGGATGAAACGTCGAAAACAATGCTCGTCACGTTGCAGGGCCGCGTTGTGGCGCTCGATGACAGCAGCTACACGCTGCCGCCGTCCGACACGCTGACCTATCATGTTTCGTCGATGCTCTCATTCGTCGATACCACGACCCGCTACAAAATAAAGGTCATCAGTAAGTACGCAACCGTGCAGGACCGCAACTACATTCAGTTTTTGGTGAACGACACCCGCGTACTCGACACCCTCGGCAAAAACGCCGCACAGCTCGGTAAGATTCAGGCGCGCATGGCCGAACTGATCGCCCAGCAGGAATTTTACGTCGATAGCGTCGTACTTACGGCTTCGGCATCCCCGGAGGGCCGTTTTAACCGTAACCGCACATTGGCACAAGGTCGCGCCCACGCACTCAAAGGTTACCTGCAGGAGCGCATCGGTCCCCAAGTAGATACCCTCGTCCGCGTGCGGTGGGTGGCGGAGGACTGGCCCGAACTGGCCGCCCGCATCCGTGGTGACGAAAGCCTGCCGCAACGCGCCGAAATATTGGAGTTAATCGCCGCCGAAAAAGACCCTGACCGACGGGAGCAGGTGATCCGCGAACGATACCCGGCGGAGTATCAGAACATCAAAGAAAACGTATATCCGTGGCTTCGGGCCGTGACAATGCGATACGACCTGCGACGCAGGGGGATGATCCGCGACACTATTCACACCCGCGAGGTCGATACAGCTTACATGCGGGGTGTAGACCTGCTGCAAAAGCGCAGGTACGCGAAAGCCCTTTACAACCTGCTTGAATACCGGGATCGGAACACCGTCGTAACCCTCCTTTCGCTCGGCCATGATGCACAGGCGTTGGAAATCCTCGCTGGGCTGGAGAAGTCCGCGACGACCGAATACCTGAAAGCCGTCGCTTGTTCTCGGCTGGGTCGCAAGGCAGAGGGCCGCGAACATTTCCTGACCGCCTGCGGTATGGACGAGCGGATGCAGTACCGCGGGAATCTCGATCCCGAAATAACCGAACTTTTAAAACAATAAACCATGAAAATAGGACTGATAGACGTAGACGGCCACCACTTCCCGAACCTCGCGCTGATGAAGTTGTCCGCATGACACAAAGTCCACGGCGACAGCGTGGAGTTCGCCGACCCCATGTTCGGGCAGTATGACCGGGTGTATATGGCAAAGGTGTTTACGTTCACTCCCGACTATCCCCACGTTTTCCCCTGCGAAGTCGTGAAAGGCGGAACCGGGTATCGGGATTATGCGCGGGTCCTGCCCGAAGAAGTGGAACACACCTGCCCCGATTACGGGTTGTATGATTATCCTGCGGCAGTAGGTTTCCTGACCCGCGGATGCGTGAACCGCTGCCCGTGGTGCGTAGTCCCCCGTAAAGAGGGGGCAATCCGGGCAAATGCCGACATTGAGGAATTTTTAGGCGGACGCCGCAACGCCGTACTGCTCGACAACAACGTACTTGCGTCCGGGTGGGGACTGGAGCAGATCGAGAAGATCATCCGGTTAGGGGTGCGGGTGGACTTCAACCAGGGTCTTGATGCCCGGCAAATCGCCCGGAATACCGAAATCGCAGAACTGCTCTCCCGCGTGAAGTGGTCGAAGTATATTCGCATGGCATATGACAGCTCCGCCGTCCGGGACAACGTTCACAGGGCAATAGAAAGGCTGAAAAAATGCGGCGTGAAGCCCGCAAAGATGTTTTTCTATGTCCTCGTTCGGGACGTGGATGACGCGCTGGGCCGCATCGAAGAACTGCGTGCGCTGGGATGCCAGCCCTTTGCACAGCCTTACCGCGACTTTGAGAGCAAGATACACCCCACACCCGAACAGCGGCGACTGGCCCGCTGGTGCAACCACAAAGCGATATTTCACACCGTGGATTTCAAAAACTACAAAAAATAAGATTATGAAAAGAAAAACATTCGTAAGCATCTTGATCGTACTGCTGACCCTGCTCGGCCTGACCCGCTGCAAGCTGGCAGAGGTCGAAAATATCGACGTAATACCGTGTCCCGACGTTGTAATCGACACGGTAATCATTCCCGGCTGGGACGACCAGCCCGACAACTAAATCGAACGCCTTATGTCTATTGATGAATTATTGCGGAATACCAACGGCATAAGCGTAACAGTGAGCCTGGATGACCTGCGGCAGCTATTCTCCGAAATAGCCCGCAATACAGCGCCGATAACTGCACTGGAAGAAAGCCCTCGAACATTGACACGTAAAGAAACGCTGCAAAGGCTCGGTATAGATTCCTCGACCTTATGAAACTGGGAACGGGCAGGATATATCAAATCTATGCCTTTCGGCGGCAGGAAACGCTATCTGGAGGAAGATGTCGAAAATATCAGAACAGGGAAAAATGAGAGGTAGGCTTTCACCTACCTCTTTTTTACTCCAACATATTTACCAATTCTTTTTTCATATCCTCGTCAATATCCCGATAGCGGGCAAACGCCTTGCTACCCTCTTTATGACCGCTCAATGCTCCTACCAAATTAGGATCCTTAACATTTTTATAGATATTACCGATAAATGTCCTACGAGCCATGTGCGACGATGCAATTTCATAAATCGGTCGCTGTTCCTCTTGACGGGTCTGTTGATTAATCACAGTAACAGTCCGAGTAATGCCGGCGCGCAAAAAAACTTTTTTAATATATACATTATAAGTTTGTTGCGCGACAAACGGCATAATTGTTTTACGCTCCAGATTCCGATAACGGTTTATTATTTCCAATGCCGTTTCCGTCAAAGGAACCCTTATCGTATTTACGCGATCATTCCGGGTTTTGGACGGGATATATTCGATAGCATTTCCTATAAGATTATCATACGTCATATTATAATAATCTCCTACCCTACAACCGATCAGACATTGAAGAACAAAAACATTTTTTTGCTGTTCCAATACCGGATCATCAGACATATCAGTTTCATGTATCTTTTTTCGTTCAGCAACCGAAATATAGATCGGTTTCCCATAAACACTTTCGTTGATCCGATACTCCTTAAAAGGATTCTTTTGCGCATATCCCTCTTCAATAGCCCAAATCATAAATGATCGAAACCTTGTCATAATATCTGTAACCGTATTCTGACCGCGTACAACAGGCATCCCTTTCGGTCGCGGGTTTCCGGTCGCATCCAAATAAGGCTTGACCTTTCTTACCGATTTTTTCGGAACTTTCAACGAATAAGGTACAGCTTCATATATTTGCGGATATTGCAGAAAAAATTCCCTCTCATGGAATAAAAAATGTTCTATTTCGGATAAATCCTCATGGGTAAGTTTCGCAATATCCAGTTTGTAGCGCCGATTCCCAAGCTGTTTATACATTTCAAACCGCTGCAAACAGCGACGCAAAACGCTTAAATGCTTTATACGCGCCTCTGAAAATTTACGCTTCTTTATATATCCGTCAAATAAAGAAAAGAAATTATCCGCAGGTGTTTTCTCGGATTTATTCTTCGGCTCTTTGGACTTTTTATAGAATCGAGCAACAATTTTTTCCGCCCAAATCTTATCAATAATGTTTTTATCATCCGCATTTAATATAGCTTCTTCGACATATAAGGTTAATTGACGCAACAATTCTTTTTTATTCAGTAACGCAGTTTGTTCTTCACCCGGAATAGTCGGAATCGTAATATTATTTTTCTTACCCCAGCGTTTTTCATCGACCCATATATTTGACTTAATACGCACAAAGTAACCCATCCGAACATACATCCGAATTATAATTTGCGCCTCACCCAAATTGTTTTTAGACTTTGCTAAACTATATGTCGTCTTTGCCATAAAAAAGGTATTTTTCTTATCTCAAAGATATATAAAATACTGATATTCACCAATAAAATTTGACACTATTTTGACACTAACCCACAAAAACAATCAAAAACACAATCAATCAAAAACAATCTAAATGCAACCAATATCATTGTATTTCAATACATTATAAATCATTTGTATTTTTGCCCATTTGAAAGAAATTGCATTTTGTGATTCCTGTCCTGGGCACTTGGTTAAGCCTCGTAATCTTTGATTACGGGGCTTTTTTAGTTTTCAGTATAACCGTCCTCCACACCCATGCAAGGGTACTGCCCGGGATCGGACACGGGACAAAACAGCGATTCCGCACTGAACGCCCCCGCAGCCCGCAATGCATGCCCGACCGGTCGAAGCTATTCCTCGCCCACCCCCTCAATCGCGATCTCGAAAGGCGAAGCGGCGCCCGCATGGTAGATAAACAACTTCCGGAAGAACACTCCATCCCGTTCGGCTTCATAGGTCACTTCGATCCGCGACCGCCGGCCGGGCAGCAGGGGCGCCTTGTCCCAGACAGCCGAAGTGCATTCGCAGGTGGTCATTACTTTGGTGATTAAGACAGGGCACGAACTGACGTTGGTGAAGCGGAATACGATTTTTTTCTTATGTCCCACCCTTATCCGCCCCAGGTTTGCAACCCGGGATTCGAACCGGAAAAGCGTATCGCTGCCGGCAAGGCCGGCGTGTTCCCGATCCGTACCGATCAGTGCCGGAGTGGGTAGCAGCCCGTCGGCCGCCCCCTCTCCGCCATTTGCCACGAAGCACATGATTCCCGCGGCCACGACCATAACCACAACCACGACCACGGCTACGGACATCGGCACCGCGACCGCACTGAATACCTGGCTATTTTTTTTATCCATCTTCGACAGAGCCCCATTTTATTGATGAACGAAACCACAGGACAGCTTCAATATCGGGTCATAGAGAAGCTACAATTTTTCCAGCAGCGCCCGAAGGAAATTTTCAGTTTGCTGCGATGTTTCTTTAAATGCGGTAAAGAAACCCTCGCATCTCATATCTTGTGTAAGGATAAAGAAATAGGGATTGTTGACATCTTCTATCGGAATTCCGAGTCGGTCAACGCTATACAGCCCGCAGGAGACTTCAGACGTGTTCCTGAGTATCCTCAAGTCCCTTGCATTGTGATAATCGCACAGTATGATCAGCCCCATTTGGGCACGGTCATCGAGGATCGATTTCAACAGCTTGAAGTGCATCGCAATACAGGGCAGGCAATTCATTCTGCTGAAACGATAGACCAGCGTTCTGCCATGCGCGGACACAACCTCCGACAAAGGCAACTTATTGCCCTCCGCGTCAGTCAGCACCGTCGTGGGGGAAAGGCAAAACCCTTCCGAGGAGAGCTCATAGGGCCTGCAAAAAGCCATATTCTCGAATGCGGTCTGAATTACCGCCATTCTGTTCAACTGCTTCGAATAGGCGATATATGTTTTTGCCATGACACAGGCCGTGAACCCGAAAAGGAGCACCAAACCCACTGAAAGCAGGAGGACATGCGGCTTCTGTTTGGGCATGGCTATTCCTCCTGTTTTATGTCGAATACGAACAATACCGGGTTATCGTTCTCGGACAGTTTATCCAGCAATCCGTACAACTCTTTTTCAAATCCGGTTTTGGGCGTCCTATCCGTTACGTATTTATAACTGAGCCCAAGTGTATTTGCGTTAATCCAATATATTACCTCGTTGCCGACCACACGTTTTACGTTGAAAAAAATTTATCCGAAAAATTACTATCGATAGCAAATTCATAGATCGACATTTTATCGTACTCCTTGTCATATAAGAAATAATAATCCTTTTCACCCGTAAAGGTCACTTCCGCAAAAATATACCGTTCCGATTGCTGAATCCGGTTTATCCCCAATACGGCATTCCGCCCCCGGTTATCCTCGAAAACTTTTTCCGGACGTTCCGAAGTGTATTTGGCTTTGGGGTCTTTGAACTCCATACGGTATTGCACACAGACACTGTCTTTGGAAACCTTATAGATATGATCGTCTCCCGAATAAATCATCAGGGCTTCGTTTCCTGCTATTCCGTATTGGGGGCCGTTTATTCCCAGAACATCGGGATCTTTTTTAAAAGGCAGATATTTGGAATACCCATCCCCATCCCGAGTTTTCGAAAAAAGCCGGTATTTACCAACCGCAGAATTACTCCAATCGTTCATATAATAAATAATATCCCCAATGGCAAATAATTCTGTACACCAGATTTGTTTAAATAAATCATAATCATCCGAAACTGGTTGTAAGGTCAGACGATCATAGAACACCTGTTTTCCTGCAAAATGGTCTATTACAATAATATTACGATCTGTAACCGTCATATAGGAAAGATTGGTATACTCACCCGGGCCGCGCCCGTGCTTATGGATTTTTCCGGCATAACTCCCGTCCGGATTGAAAACATAGACCGACTGCGACATATGATCCATGATATAAAACTTTCCGTCCACGATTTCCAATCTATCGATATTGGATATTAAGCACTCGTCATTCGTCGCAAGGGGAATGACCCGGAAGGTGGTATCGAGTATTTTGTTGAAATCGGAGTTCGTCACACTTTCCTCCGAATTGAAAACAATACTTTTCACATTGCCTGCCACTTCCGCATTATTCGAGGAACAAGCTGTTGCGAAGAAACTGATTATACAAATAATATGTAACGTGATTTTTTTCATAATTTTAATTATTATCGTTTTTTTCTTTGCACACTCTGATGAGTGTGCAAAGATTTTATTTTTTAATTTGTAGTCTGGCATGAATACGCAGTACACCCGGAACCGCCTTTGTCGCATATTTCCATAATTCCTTCCACTTTAACAGACGTATACCCCAACGTTCCGGTCTGCTTTTCGCTTGAAAAAGATATCTCTCCATTTAAGCTCACATTGCGAAACAGAATACAGGTCTTAGGTTTTCCCTGTAAATGTTCATAATAGAATTTTGAGCCATCACCTTTGTTATTACTTCCTTCATTGTTACTTGTCTCCTCATTTTCATTATTCGTCAAAGCTTCGATATTGACAGACAGCAGTGCCTGGGTGGTTTTATTGTAAGTGATAAAACCCAGCACCAAGGCAAATGTCAGAAATGCAGCACAGAGTATAAAAATAAATTTTTTCATGTTTTTGTTTTTTAAATTCTCGATTGATACCTGCGATCCGGCAACGCTCCGTCGGCGTTATTTCCGAATCCAGTTTGTCGCCCGTCAGGCCGGGCCAGCCTACTAAACAGTGGGAAGGCAATAGTCTTCGGTCTATATCCGTTATCTTACATAAATAAACAGCACCTCCTTTCTTTTTGAAGGGAGCCCGGGGCGGAGATCGCTGCGCATGAATTTGCACGATTCGGCAGCGACCCCGCCCTTTTCGTTCCCTGAATCTCAGTTTGCCGGCACGGCACGGCTACCACCATACTTGTTCGTCGTTCTCGTACGTAAAAATACGTTCCTCCTTGCCCTTGGTATGGTTCCTCAAAAGCAACAGGGCATTCCCGGGGACATTGTCGTAGTGTAAAACATGCGTCCGATCCCCGATGCGCCTGCCGAGGGATACGAACCGGCCATCGCGGCAATAGAACAACTCGTAAAGCTCGTCCGCCTGTATGAAATTATCGTCATTGCGCGGCAGGAACATCACGCTACCCAGGGTCTGAGGCCGGTCGAAAGCCATGCCGCCCCAGCAACGGGATTCCTGCGGGGCATTGAAATAGGTGAGCGGATCCCCGTCGAATAATTTGTATTTGTCGTCGCCCGAATTCCCGTAGCTGCCTTCGGTTCCGATTATCTCCCCGACGAGCTTTTCCCCCGACGGGGCATAGAACCCGACCTCGGCCATATTCACGAATGCACCGCTCGGGGAGAGATAACGTATATACCGGAAGGTTATGCTGTCCCCCAGTTGCGCGTAATACGGCCTGGCTTCCGGCACCTCGGGCGTAACGTAGACAGTCCGGGCATCCCGGAAATCGGGACTGTCCGCAACCTGGAACCGGCCGTTTTTCACCCGGTTGAGGATAAACTCCAGCTCAAAGAAAACCGGGTATTTCCGCTTCAGTGTGACGGAAACCTCGGCCCCGTCGGGTTTACGCACCACCACCCCGCCCTCTTTCGAGACCGTAAACGGATCCGTTGCCGGAAGGAGGAGCCCCCGGTCATAATACATGACCATATAGGCGCAGCCCTTTTCGACATGATCGAACGCAACCCGCCCGCGCTTTATCCGGCTCCAGGCGACAGGCACCCAGTTCCGGTTGTCGAAAACGACCAGGTAGGCGAATTTCTTTTTGGCCGCGATCGGGATCGTCAGTTTCATGGCAAGGTCGATGCCGTCGAAATACGATTCCGAAACGTCCTTTATGAAGGGGGATCGGAAGGCCGACGGAATTCCCTCCGCCAGGGCTCCCCTTTGGTTGGGCAGGCTCTGGGGCTGGAAACTGAACATCTTGCGGTAAACCTTCCCGACACGCTCCTGCGGCCGGGATTCGAAATGCTTGCCGAATTCCGGGTCGCTCATCCTGAAAGAGTAGAGCACGCTATCGACCCGCAGCGAATTCCAGCTGTGCGACTGGCTCCGGTTGGCCCACTGGATAATGTAGTCGTAATTTACAGGCAACCCGACGCTCCTCAGCGCATACCACATCAGGCTCGTGATCTCGGGGCATGCACCGCCTGCCGCCCGCAGGTAATCCGACGGCCTCAATGCCATCCTCATGACCGATTCGTCGATGACCTCGTAATCCATCCTGCGCAGGCTGTCCTGAATCGTCCTGGCCGCAATGTAACGATCCGCCCCGGACTGCTGCAGGGGGCGGATTATTTCAGCGAGGAAATCCCTGTAATGAGGCATCCAGTCCTCCGCCAGTTCATTCTCGATCCGGTAAGGCAGGACATATTCACAGAAATCGCCGAACGACAGCCCCTTTGTCCACGGGTAGTCCAGCGTCGCAAAAGCATTGTCGATATGCCGGATCAAAAAATCGCGGCTGAGTTCTGAAAGGTCGAATGCCGGATGTACGTTCGTAAAATCGGGATTATAATTCTTCGCCCGGCCCCTCAGCACCTGCCTGGGGATATCCTTATCACAGAAAAGGGAATCATAATCGCATTTGAAATCCTCCAGTCCCTTTCCCGCATAGCCGTAATGGAGCGGAAGGTTCTCGATCAGGAACCAGGCCGCCCGGTATTTCAGCGAATCGGCCTTGTCCGTGCTGTAATGTTGCAGAACCGCTTCCAGTTCCGGACGGTTTTCGCCCGCAAGTTCCAAAGCCGCCTCCAGCCGGGATTCACAACCGGCGCATATCCATGCCAAACCGAACGATAAGATCAGCCTGACGGCAGTACGGTCAAAATTTTTCATGATCGAAACACTTTTACATCTATTCTTCCCTTCCAGTTACTATCCACCCCGGATGGGGGGGGGTACCCACGCAACCCATCCCGGATTTTATTTATCCAGTCAACGATTACCATGTTTTTCAATACGACAATCGGCGAAGCTGTTATCATAACAAGATTGATCAAGCGGGGTGATATCTTCTGTGAAGTTACTTTTTAAAACATCAAAAACAAAATATTTTTACATTATTTTGAACCAATATTAATATTTTTGTTTTATTTTGTAGTAGATAATCAAATATCTTGATTAACTATATAATGATTGCGTCTTTATTTTGTGTTCTTAAAATAAAATTATATGGCCAAATTCTGCTATTTGATGACCGGAATCATCATCATCCCGCTGTGGTGCGCCTCGTGCAATGACAATAATCCCAGGAAAGAAATCCAGAAGATCGTAAAGGAATGGATCGGGGAAACGGTACTGCTGCCGCAGGATATACAGCCGACTTCGTATTCCTGCGACACGGTTTACGACCCCGCGAAATCGAAAAAACCATTCAGGATACTGAATTTCACCGATTCGATAGGCTGCACCTCCTGCAAGCTGAAATTGTTGACCTGGAACGCTTATGTGAGGGAAATCGACACGACGCTGGCCGACAAGGTCGATTTCCTGTTCTATTTCCACCCGCAGAACGAGCGGGAACTCGGGTTGATATTACGAGCCGACGGGTTCGAACTGCCGTTTTATATCGACCGTAAAAATGAAATCGACAGGCTGAATGGCTTTCCGAAGAACCAGGCCTGCCAATGTTTTCTCCTCGACAGCACCAACAAGGTTCTATTGGTCGGCAACCCGACGCATAAGCCGCGGCTTTGGGAGCTGTATAAGGAGATAATATCCGGGAAGAAGGCGGACAAAGTTCCCACGACCGACATCCGTATCGCCCGACCGGAAATCGAGGTTCCGGATTTGAGGATCGGCAGCACGGCACAGGCGGCCTTCGTCCTGGAAAACACGGGGAACAAACCGCTGGTAATAACCCACATCGACGCCTCCTGCGGGTGTACGAAACCGTCATGGAACCGGAGCCCCGTCATGCCCGGAGAGAAATCCGAAATCAAAGTGGAGATAATCCCCGACAAGGCCGGGGCTTTCGACAAGACATTGCGGGTCTTCTGCAATACGTCCGCCGGCAGCACTTCGCTGAAGATCATCGGTATGGTAGAGGAATAATTATCGGGAAAAACGAGGGCGGAGAATTGCCTCGGGAAAAGACACGTTTTCTCCGCCCGGCCGCCAAATCCCGGAAAAGGAAAGGAGGTTGTGCAAAAATAGTCAATTGATCCCAAACCCCAAGCGGGTTCGCCGTTGTTGAAAGGATAGACACAACGCATCGAGTAAACTGTGATCGAACAGAAAAAGAAAAACGCTATGAAAAAGAAAATTACGTTCGGCATGGTGGCATTCGCCATGGTGGCAGCCTCGGCCGTGTTTATGAAGAGCATTGCCAAGGACGACCTGTCCGCAATGATTCAGGCCAATGTGGATGCATTGACCGTATTTGAATGGGATGGGACTTTATGGAATGAGGACGATAATGACCATTGGTTCGGGTCGGACTGGAAACCAGTTCTGTCCCCATGTCAATATTCATCTGGCATAGATGTCGGCATTGAAATAGCACCAGGAATAACTGTAGATATATCAAAAGGAGATACTATTAATGGATATATAGTTACATGCAATGATGGTGATGGAAACTGTTTTAATGGTTCAGACTGCACTAATGGATAATTAATTCCACAACGGTTGGTGCATTTATCAATATTTGTTTGATTCACATCAACCGTTGTTTCATAGATAAATCCTCGAATCAATCCCTATGTTTATGATCCAAATGATATGAAACAAATTACAATAGGTATTTTAATAGCACTACTATTCTGTGCATGCAAGAATAGTGTACGGAACAACAATAAGATGCTCCGAATGGACAATGCTAATATAATCCGCATTACGGCCGATTCGCTCCAGCTAATTCGTGCCGACAAGGCCAAAATCATCAGCACGGCTGAATTACTCGATATGGTCGAACAGGTCGACTACATAAAACTGGATTCATCCGAACCCATCGGTGAAATTTCAAAAATGGTCGTAACCAAAGACAAAATTTTCATACTGGATGCTCACATTGCGCAGCAGATTTTCGTATTTGACAAAAAAGGCAAACTGTTATTCCGTATCAAGAATAAAGGCCGGGGGCCGAAGGAATACATTAGTATCTGGGATATGCAGGTCGACACAATTCGGAATGAAATCCTGTTGAACGACGCCCTTGCGCGGTCGTATCTCTATTTTTCCGCCGATGACGGACAGTTTATCCGCAGGAAAAAAGGCATTGCAAATTGTTATGTAGCACGTATCGACAGCCTATACGTAAATCTCCAAAACAACGGACAAGATTTTAATGATGAGGAAAACTGGGCGATACTCATTACCGATAAAGATTCGGTAATCTATAAAGGGTTCGAATTTAAACCGATCCAGGAAGGCGATTATATAGTCAACAGTTTTTACAGGGATAATGACGGAAGCCTACTATATACTCCGATCTACTCCGATACCATTTACCAGTTCACGTCCCCGGCAACTGCCTATGCGAAATATGTGATATGCCAGGAGAAAAGCATATGGAAACTTTATAATGAAAAATTAACGGCATTGGAAATACGTCAGCGGATTAAAGAAAACAATTACACGAGAAGTGGTACCGATTTTATTGCGACGGGAACCCATGTGTTCTTTACTCTCGATAGTAAGTATAAAGAGTATGTTGGAGTGAAACCCCATTTTTGGGATAAACGGAATAATATCATTTACAAATGGGATGAAGGTATCCCGTCGCCAATACGAGATCTTATCGGCCATCCGAAGGCCGTTTACGGGAACACATTCGTCAGCATCTCCCCCACAGTAGGAATACCAAAAGAATACAGATACCTATTTAATCCCCGACTCAAAAAATTACTGGACAATTCGAACGAGGGCGATAACCCCATATTAGCTTTGTATACGCTGAAATAGCCGCAGAAACTCTTGGTTCCATATTATTAGAAAACCACATGAAACAACTAACCGCCATTATTTTAACCGCCTTGATCTGGGCATGCGGAGCCCAGCCACAAAACGACAGCAGGGCATTAGAACTGTCCGACACGAAAATTATTAAAATCACCCACGACACTCCGCACCCGATTCGGGCCGATAATGCCAGAGTTATCGGCATGGATGAAATGCTCGATATGGTCAAATCGATCGACTACATAAAACTGGATTCATCCGAGCCCGTCGGTGTAATAGACAAAATGATCGTTACAAACGATAAAATCTTCATAATGGATTCTTTTGCGGCTCAGCAAATTTTTGTATTCGACAAAACAGGCAAATTGTTGTTCCGCATCAAGAACAAAGGCCGGGGGCCCAAGGAATACATTAGTATCTGGGATATGCAGGTCGACACAATTCGGAATGAAATACTTGTAAATGACGCGCTGGCTCGCTCCTACCTTTATTTTTCCACGGATGACGGGACATTCCTACGGCGGGAAAAGGGAATAGCGAACTGCTATTTGGCACGTATCGACAGCCTATCCATAAACCTTCAAATTCCCGGACAGGATTTCAACGACGACGAGAACTGGGCGATTCTCGTTTCCGACAAAGACTCCGTCCTTTACAAAGGATTCGCCCCGACACCTCTGCAAGACAACAATTTTGCAGTCAATAGTTTCACTTATGACTACGATGGAGCCCTTCTCTATACTCCGGTCTATTCCGATACGGTTTACCAGTTCACCACCGCTTCCGTCGTAAAACCGGAATATGTGATCTGTCAGAAAAAGAGTGTATGGAGGCGTTATGACGAAAAATTATCTCCACAGGAAGTCAATGATCTAATTAAGGAAAACAATTATACAAGGTATGGCGGTAAATTCCTTGCTACGAAAAGCCATGCATCCTTTGAGATCGGCCATAAATGGAATAAATATATAGTCGCCAAACCCTATTTCTGGGATAAGAAAACAGATGCCGTTTATGTATGGGATACTACGCAAGGTGCGGATACAAGTTTGGTCATTCGCGATATTATCCAGCAGCCGATAGCCGTCTACGGCGATACGTTTTTCGGCACCTGTTCGCCGCAAATCCCCGAAGAATACAGGAAAAACCTGAGCCCCAAGATCAAAAGCCTGCTGGAGTGTTCGAAGGAGAGCGACAACCCGATCGTGGTTGCGTATACGTTGAAATGACTATAGCAACAACTATATTTCTTATGACACGACAATTAAAAAAGGTTACACGATAATAATTAAGAAAATATTTGTCAAATAATATTATTCTGCTTAAATTTGATAACCGACACCCACTTTATATAGTAAATAAATTAATGAAATCATCTCTCCAATTTAAACAAACAGCCCATGTTTGCCACCCTTTGCATACCTGTTGCCGAAACCATCGTCCGAGATAAGGATCCGTCTGCAAGTCGCTGGAAACAGTTATTCACACTTCGAACTTGAATACTCCGCCCCGCGACACTGCGGAGCGTCGTTCCCACTCCTTCCCGGGACAGTGAAATATGCCCCCTGAAATTCCGCAACTCGATCCATCTCCTAACACCAAAACAAGCCTATGATACCGGAGATCATACGAAAGATATTAATCGTCGTCGCAGGAACCATACTCCCCGCAGCGGCACGGTCGCAGAGTTCGGCAATTGCGCCACAGGAATCGCAGCAGATACAACTCCGCCTGACGCTCGACAAGGCGATCTATTCGGCGCAAAACCATTCGATCGCCGCGATGGTCGCCAAATATACGTTTCTCTCCTCGTACTGGTCGTTCCGTTCCTACCAGGCAAGCCGGCTTCCGTCGCTCAACCTGAGCGGCGAGGTGCTGAGTTTCGACCGTTCGCTGCGCCTGTTGCAGGATTACGACACCGGAGAGATGCGTTATCTGGAGAACTACAACCTGCAAAACACACTGGGACTCGCCATCCAGCAGAATATCACCCTGACGGGCGGCACCCTCAGGCTTTACTCGTCGCTCAACCGCCTCGACCAGTTCGCCCCCAAGGAGTCTAAATCCTATTATTCACAGCCCATCACGCTTTCCTACACCCAGCCGCTCTTTGCCTACAACAGTTTCAAATGGAATAAGAAGATCGCCCCGAAAGAGTACGAACTGGCCAAACGCACCTACATCGAAGCCATGGAGGACATTACGGTGCAGGCCGTGAGCTACTATTTCAGCTTGCTGCTGAGCAAAACCAGGCATACCATCGCCGTCAAGAACTACGGCAATACCAAATCCCTCTATTCCATAGCCGAAGAACGGCTCAAACTGGGGAGCATCACCAACGACGAGCTGCTCCAGTTGCAACTGCGCATGCTCAACGACAGCCTGGCGATCAACGACACGGCACTGGCAGTCCGCGAGCAGCGCATGAGGTTCAACTCTTACCTGCGTTACAGCGAGAACGTCGATATAGACCCGGTGCTCGACGAGCAAATCCCCGCCATCGAGATCGACTATGTGACCGTACTGGACAAGGCGCTGGAAAACTCGTCGTTCAATGCCGGCAACCAACTGCGAGCGCTCAACGCCGAGGCAGGCATCGCCCAGGCCAAGGCCGAACGGGGCGCTACGGCCACGATAAATGCCCGGTTCGGGTTGTCCCAAACCGGCGAAGAGTTCCGGACGGCCTATTCGAACCTGCTCGACCAGGAGGTCATCGGACTTCAGTTTTCCATCCCGCTTTTCGACTGGGGCATGGGCAAGGGCCGTGTCCGCATGGCCAAGGCGAGGGCCGACATGGTGCGCAACCAGATCGAGCAGGACGAAACCGATTATCGGCACACAATCTATACGCTCATCGAACAATTCCACAACCAGCGGAACCAATGCGTCGTGGCCGCCCGGGCACGGGAGGTTGCTGAAAGCCGCTATGCCATGGCGATGGAGAATTTCCGGCGGGGCACGGTGTCGGTTACGGACATGAATACGGCGCAGACCGAAAAAGACCAGGCCAGCCAGACCTACGTGTCGGCGCTGGCCGATTTCTGGAACTACTACTACTCGCTGCGCCGCAAAACCCTCTACGACTTCATTTCCCACACCGATATCAGCGTCGAGTTCGACCGCCTCATCGAAGAATAACCCTTGCCATGAAACAACACTACCTTTATCTGCTTTGTGCAGCGCTCCTCGCGGGCTGCGGCAAAACGAAGAACGCAAAGACCGATGCGGCACAGGATCGCATGCAGCACCGTATCGAACACAACGAAGTCACGGTGGATACGCTGCAAAGGCGCGACTTCATGCGGGAGCTGATCAGCAACGGACGGCTGGCAGCCTCGAAGCGCAGCACGCTCTCCTTCGAGGTTTCGGGGACAATCGCGGCGATCGATGCGAAGAACGGATCCCGCGTAGGCGCCGGGGAGCCGATCGCCCGCATCGATACGAGCGACTACGCCCTTCAGCTGCACAAGGCGCAGCTGGCATTGGACAAGGCGCGGCTGGGGTTTTACGACGTATTGGTCGGACAGGGGTACCAGGCCGGCGACACGGTCACCCCTCCGGCCGGGGTCATGCAGCTGGCACGCATCCGCTCGGGGTATGCCGATGCCACGGCATCGCTGCTCAGCGCCCGCCGCAGCCTGGCTCACTGTACCCTGCGGGCTCCCTTTGCGGGAAAGGTCGCCGATGTGGAACAACAGGTCTATGAGAAATCGAAAGGCGAATTCTGCACCCTGTTGGACGACAGCCGGCTGAACGTCCGCTTCTCTGTCCTCGAATCCGAATACGGGCTGCTCAGCCCGGGGCAGGAGATCGGCGTCAGCCCGTTCGCCGACCTGCGCAAGGAGGTGAAAGGACGCATTACGGCGATCAACCCTTCGATCGATGTGCACGGACAGGTGCAGGTCGATGCCGAGGTCGTCAACGACGGCACGCTGGCCGACGGGATGAACGTCCGGGTGGCTGTGCGGCAAAAGGTGCCCGGGCAACTGGTCGTGCCGAAGAGCGCGGTGGTCATCCGCGACAATCTCGAGGTACTCTTCCGCTACAAAGACGGCCGGGCGCAATGGACTTACGTACATACTTCGCTGGCCAACAGCCGGGAGTATGTGGTCGAAGCGAATCTGGATCGCGGGGCGGAGCTCAACCCCGGCGACCTGGTGATCGTCTCGGGGAACCTGAATCTGGCCGACGGCTCGGAGGTCTCGCTCGGCAGGGAACAATAACACCGCACCCATGTTACGCAAACTTCTCGACCGGCCTATCGCCGTGACGATGATCGCCGTCGTCCTGCTCATCCTGGGCATTGTCAGCAGCCGCCTGTTGCCTGTGTCGCTCGTGCCGGACGTCGACGCGCCGTATATCACGGTGCAGATCCCCGCACAGGGGCTTTCGGCCCGGCAGCTGGATGAAACCGTCATCACCCCGCTGCGGCAACAACTCATCCAGTTGTCGCAGTTGACCGACCTGCGCAGCGAGGCCCGCGAAGGAAACGGCATTATCCGCCTGACCTTCGAGCAGGGCTCGGACATCGACTACCTGTTCATCGAAGTGAACGAGAAGATCGACCGTTCGACGACCTCCCTGCCCCGCGACGTGGAGCGCCCGAAGGTAATCAAGGCGAGCGTCACCGACATCCCGGCCTTCTATATCAACCTCACCGTACGGGGGGATCAACCGGCCGGGCACCGGGACGAACGGCATCCCGTATCCGACCGGTTCGCGGCGCTGAGCCGTTTTGCCTCGCAGGTCATCACCAAGCGCATCGAGCAGTTGCCCGAGGTGGCCATGGTCGACCTGAGCGGCACCGTTGCCCCGGAACTGCTGGTTATCCCCGACGAGGCGAAACTCCGCCAGGCGGGCATCACCATGGCCGCCGTCGAGGGGGCGCTGCGCCGGGCGAACGTGACGCTGGGGAGCCTTGTCATCCGGGACGGGGAATACCAGTACAACGTGAAATTCCAGTCGGCGATAAACGGCCGGAAGGATATAGAGGATATTTTTCTGAAAATCAACGGCCGGTTGTTCCGCCTCAAAGAACTGGCCACGATCGTCGAGCACCCCCGCAAACGGCAGGGCATGGTATTTTCGGACGGCCGCAACGCCGTGTCGCTGGCGGTCGTCAAGCAGGCGGATGCCCGCATGTCGAAGCTCAAGGACGAGCTCGACAAGCAACTCCGGCAGTTCCGCTACGACTATCCGGACGTGGAGTTCACCGTCACGCGCGACCAGACCGAACTGCTCGACTATTCGATTTCGAACCTGATAAACAACATCATCACGGGGGCATTGCTGGCCTGCGTCATCATCTTCTTTTTCATGCGCGACATGAAGTCGCCGATGCTGGTGATCCTGACCATTCCCGTGACGCTGATCATCTCGATCCTGGTTTTCTACCTGTTGCATATCTCGATCAACATCATCTCCCTGTCGGGACTGGTGCTGGGCATCGGTATGATGGTCGACAATTCGATCATCGTCATCGACAACATCACGGCCCGCTGGATACGCGGGGAGCAGCTGGCCGGGGCCGTCACGCAGGGCACCAAGGAAGTCATGGTTCCCATGCTGTCGTCCGTGCTGACGACCTGCGCGGTATTCGTCCCGCTGATCTTCCTCAACGGCATGGCCGGGGCGCTCTTCTACGACCAGGCCATGGCCGTAGCCATCACGCTGTTCGTCGCCTACGGGGTCTCCGTCACGTTACTGCCGGTTTATTACCGCTGGTGGTACAGCCGGCAGCAGGCTTTCCGGCCTACGCCGTGGCTCGCGTTCTTCTCCTTCGACCGGGTCATCGACGGGTACGACGTCATCCTGAAATGGTTTTTCCGCCGCCGCGGGCTGATGTGGGGCATTTATGCGATCTCGATACTGGGGCTTGCACTCCTCTTCCGGGGCATCGACAAGGAGCGGCTGCCGGCGATGACCTACAGCGACATGTTAGTCCGCATCGACTGGAACGACCGCATCTCGGCCGAAGAGAATGCACGCAGGACGGAAAACCTCGTCACCTCGCTGGGTGGCCGCATTCTCCAATCCACGGTCATGGCGGGCGTCCAGCAGTTTGTCCTTTCGCACACCGAGGAGAACGGAGTGGCCGAGGCGACGGTCTACCTCAAGTGCCATGAACCGGACGACGTGGCACCCGTTCAGGATGCCATCCGCGGCTATCTGGCGGAGAACGCCCCTGCGGCCCGCTGTTCGTTCGGCGTTTCGGGCAACGTCTTCGACATGATCTTCGCCGAGCGTGAAGCCGTGCTCACCGCACGCCTGCGCTCGACGACCGGGCACAGTGCCGACCCGGAACAGTTGCAGCAGCTGCTCGACCGCATACAGGATACGCTGCCCGGGCAGGAAATCCCGCCGGTCGCCATGCAGGAGGACATCCTCTACATCGCACAACCCGAACAGATGGCGTTGTACGGCGTGACCTACAACGACCTCATAGCCACGCTGCGCAATGCGCTCAACGAGAATACGCTCTTCACGGTCACTACGGGCGATGAATCGCTGCCGGTGGTGATCGGCAACGACCTGCGCAGTCTGGACGATCTGCTCGGCAATACGTTCATCCACACCACCGAGGCCGAAATCCCGGTCGGCATCCTGATGCGCCAGACAATGACCCGCGACCTGAAGCACGTCGTGGCCGGAGCCGAGGGTAACTATTACCCGCTCGACCTCGCACCCCGGGCCAAGGATGTCCCGGCCGTCATCGGCGCGATCCGGGGCTGTGTGGCGGAAGACGAACATTTCGAGGTGAGCTTCAGCGGCAGCTATTTCTCGAACCGCGGCATGGTGGGGCAGCTCATCGGGGTGCTTGCCGTGGCCCTGCTGCTGCTTTTCTTCATCCTGGCTGCACAGTTCGAATCGCTCGTCCAGCCATGGATCATCCTCTCGGAAATCGTCATCGACCTTTTCGGGGCACTCGTCGTCCTCTGGGTATTCGGGCAGACGCTCAACCTGATGTCGATGATCGGGCTGATCGTGGTCTGCGGCATCGTGATCAACGACTCGATCCTCAAGATCGACACCATCAATACGCTGCGACGGGAGGGCATGGCGCTCAAACACGCCATCATGGAGGCCGGGCGGCGGCGCCTGAAAGCCATCGTCATGACCTCGCTCACGACGATCCTGGCCGTAGCGCCGTTCCTGTCCCACGGCGACATGGGTTCCGACCTGCAGCTCCCGATGTCGCTGACCATCATCAGCGGCATGATTGTGGGTACGCTGGTGAGCGTATTTTTCATCCCGCTGGCCTATTACGAGATTTACAGACCCCGCCGATGAACGTCCCGCGACCCATATCCCCGTCGCGGAGAGGGATCCCCGCATTTTCGGTGCTGCTGATCATGGCGGCGCTGGCGGTCATCGGGGCGGCCATGCTGCCCATGCTCAATATCCAGTATACGCCGTCGGCAGCCGAGCGGAGGATCGACCTCTATTTCTCATGGCCGGATGCCTCGGCACGCCTGATCGAGCAGAGCGCCACCTCGCGTATCGAAGGCGCCATGTCGACCGTCGCGGGGTGCGAGAACGTCTCTTCCCGTTCGGCCAAAGGCTACGGCAACATCTCGGTCGCATTCCGCAAGGGAACGGATATGGAAGCCGCCCGCTTCGAGGTCGCATCGGCGATCCGGAATCTCTATGCCAAATTGCCGCAGGAAATCTCCTATCCCTATATTTCACTCGCCGCCTCCGGCAGCCGCGAATCCGAGACGCTGGTCTATACGATTAAGGCCGACCTGCCCTCCGAACGCATCGAAGAGTATGTGACGGCCCACGTCTCGACCCCGCTGTCGCAGGTCGAGGGGGTCGGGCGGGTCGTGTTGTCGGGTGTCACCCCCTTCGAATGGGTCGTCACGTTCGACCCCAAGGCAATGGAGGCCGCCGGGATCACGGCCACGGATCTCGCCCTGGCATTCCGGAATTATTTCCGCAGCGACGTGGTCGGGATGACGACGCTCCCGCAAGCCGACGGCAGCGAGCGGAGCGTCGTACTGAAGCTCCGCAACCGTGCCGGGCTCGACTTCGGGGATATTCCCGTCGCGCACCGCAACGGCCGCATCTACTACCTGCGCGATTTCGCCACTGCACGCTGGCGCGAAGCGCTCCCGGCGAGCTATTTCCGCATCAACGGCCTCAATACGATCAACCTCTCGGTGGTCGGCGAGCCTCACACGAACATCCTTCAGGTCGCCTCTTCGGTCAAGGCGGAGATGCAGCGCCTTCAAGCCTCCTTCCCGGCCGAACTGTCCGCGACGCTGACCTACGACGCTTCGCAGTACGTCTCAGGGGAACTGCATAAAATCTACCTCCGCACGCTGCTCTGCGTAGCCATCCTGCTGTTGTTCGTCTATCTGGTCAGCCGGGATTTCCGCTACCTGCTGATCATCACGGTAACGCTCGTGGTCAATATCCTGATCGCCGTGGTTTTCTATAACCTGCTCCGGCTGGACATCCATATCTATACGCTCGCCGGGATTACAGTCTCGCTGGGTATCATCATCGACACGTCGATCATCATGGTCGACCATTACAGCTACTACCGCGACCGCCGGGTATTCGTCTCCATCCTCGGAGCGCTGCTGACGACAATCGGCGCGTTGGGAATCGTCTGGCTGCTGCCCGAAGAGCAGCAGGCCAACCTGACCGACTTTTCACTGGTGATCGTCGTCAACCTGGCCGTATCCCTGCTCATCGCGCTGCTGTTCGTGCCGTCGTTGCTCGATAAATTTCCGCTGAGGCGCAGCATGACGGTGTCGTCCGTGCGCCGGCGAAGGCTCATCGTACGGTTTTCACACGGGTATGGGCGGTTCATCGCCTGGGGGCGCAGGCACCGCTGGATTTTCATCGCGGCACTGGTCTGGGGGTTCGGCATCCCGACATTCCTGCTGCCGGACAAGATCGCCGAAGGCAAGGACGGGAAGCCCTCGGCATGGGCCAACGCCTACAACAGCGTCATGGGAAGCCAGGCTGTCTCCGAGCACCGGCTCCAGATCGACAAAGTCTTCGGGTCGTCGCTGCACCTGTTCCGCACCGCGACCAACCGGTACAATAATTTCCGCACGCCGGAACAAAAACGCCTTTATGTCAACGCGGGAATGGCCGAAGGGTGTACCGTCCAGCAGCTCAACGAGGTTGTGCGGCATATGGAAAACTACATCAGCCGTTTCGATCAGGTCGACATGTTCCGCACGCGCATTACCTCCTACGACAACGCGCAAATCGAGATCACGTTCAAACCCGAATTCGAAAACGGCCCGTTCCCGGCGATGCTCAAACAGGAGCTCACCTCCGCGGCGATCAATTTCGGCGGTGCGACCTGGTACATCCGGGGCATCGACGACAACTCGTTCAACAACAACGTCGTCAACAACTACCGCTCGAACCAGTTTCGGCTCAAAGGCTACAATTACGACCAGCTGTCGGCCTATGCCGATGCCCTGATCGACTCCCTGTCCCGCAACCGCCGCGTCTCCAACCCCGAAATAATGGACGGTAACGCCTGGTCGCTGCCCCACAACGAATTCAACATCCGCTACGACGGCGAGCGAATCGCCGCCGCAGGGCTCGATGTGGCCGACTATTACGGGATTCTCAGCACGATGCTCTTCAAAGAGCGGCTGTCGCCGGTTTATACCGGAACTCCAGCAGGTCGTGCTCGAATCGGGCGACCGCGACCGCTTCGACCGCTGGCATGTGGCCAATGCCCAGGTGCGCCTCGGCTCGCGGCAAACGAAGCTCTCGGCAGTCGGTTCCATCGAAAAACAGCGTACGGGCGTCTCCATCCGCCGCGACAGGCAGTCGTACCAGATATTGGTCGGGTACGATTTCATCGGCTCGTACGAACTGGGGCGACGGCTGATCGAACGTACCGTCAAGCAATTCAACGAGGAGATCCTGCCCATCGGGTTCCGGGCCGACTCGCCGTCGTCCGGATTCTGGCAGGAGGAGAAACAACAGCAGGTGTGGCTCATCCTGCTGGTCGTGGCGATAATATACAGCATGTGCGCCGTCATCTTCGAATCCCTGCGCAAACCCGTCGTAATCATCCTGATGATCCCCATCTCGTTCATCGGGGTGTTCCTCACGTTCGGCTGGTCGGATTTCGTCTTCGACCAGGGCGGGTTCGCCGCTTTCGTCCTCTTGTGCGGCATTGTCGTCAACGCCGGCATCTACCTGATCAACGAGCAGAACAACTGGGCCGATGTTTCGCACCAGCACGGGATCCGGCTCTACCTGAAGGCGTATAACCACAAGATCATTCCCATCATGCTCACCATCGTGTCGACCGTGCTTGGCCTGGTGCCCTTCCTGTACGACGGCCCCGAGGAGGTTTTCTGGTTCGCATTCGCCATGGCCGCCATCAGCGGGACGTTGTTCTCTATCGTGGCACTGGTCGTCTATCTGCCGATCTTCCTGCCGATGGGTCGTAAAACCGGCAACCTGTCATGATACGGCGCCCCATCCGTTCCTGCGTTGCCTGCTGGCGCTTCTGTTGGCGGCCGCCTGCTGGTTCCTGCTCGTCCCGGCGCTCGACATGCCCGTGCAGGAGTTGCAGGAAAATATCCTCCCGTCCCTGCGGGCGACCGCGGCCCTGACGGCCCTGGCGGCCTGCTACTGTCTGTGCTACCGGCCCCGCCCGTATGTGAACCGTACGGATATATATGCAGCCTTGTTCCTGGGCTGGGTTACGGCAGGCCGGTTCCTGTGGCCCGGGTTGGCTTCGGCGGTCAGGTATGACGAGCTGTTGCAGGCCGCGATGATCTATGTCGCCTTGCGGATTGTCTTTACGGCCGAACGGCGGACGACGACGCTCCTGCTCCTGCTATTGTGCCTGCTGGGCATCTACGAGGCATGGGTCGGCATACGCCAGATCTATGGGTTCGCGCAGTCCAACCACGGACTGTTCAAAATAACCGGCACGCTTTTCAACCCGGGCCCGTATGCGGGGTTCATCGCCCCCGTATTCGTATGCGCCGCAGTTTGTGTCGCCAGATACCGGTTCGCCGAACGGGCATTGCGAACGTGGGGCTCGCTGCAGCGCCTGCGTCCGGGCGTCCTGCTGTGGGGCGTGGCGCCTTACCTGCTCGGCTGGGGCGCGGCGCTCATGACGGTCGTAGTCCTCCCGGCGTCGATGAGCAGGGCCGCGCTGATCGCCGTCGCCGCGGGCTGCGGAGCGTTCGCATTCCGGGAGTGGAATGTCAGGGATCGCTTCCGACGCGTATTCCGTGCGCATCCATTGCGCGTGGGGGTGCTTTCGGGTCTGGCTGTACTGCTCCTTGCGGGCATCGGCGCCGGGGCATACCATATCAAGCGTCCTTCGGCCGAGGGACGCCTGCTGATGTGGAAGATCGATACGCGGATCATGCTCCGCCATCCGCTCTGCGGGGCCGGGATCGGAAATTTCGCAGGCGCATTCGGCGAAGAGCAGGCCCGTTACTTCGCCTCGGAAGAGCGTCCGAAAGCCGAGACCCAGGTCGCCGGATGCCCCGAGGCGGGATTCAACGAATTCCTGCAGACCGGGGCGGAAACCGGGGCAGTAGGCCTTGTGTTGCTGTTGCTGATAACGGGAAGCGCAATCGTGAGCCAGCTCAGGCGCGGCGCGCCCTTCGGTTACGGGCTGCTGGCTGCGGCAGTTTTCGCCTGCTTCTCCTATCCGTGGGACGTGTTGCCATTGCGGCTGCTGTTCGTCGTATTGCTTGCCGGGACGTGCTCGAAACGGGTCGTCCCGATCCCCGGGCGGGGGCATGTCGTCGTGTTGCTGGCACTTGCGGGATGTCTCGTATGCTGGACGGGATTGTACAGCCGCTATGCCCGCCGTGTGGAAGCCCGGCGGCAATGGAGCGAGGTTCGCGTCTGGCCGAATTCAGGGAGGTACGACTACCTGGTCGAAGACGGGCCCCGTCACCATGACGCCCTGCAGGGCGACTTCCGGTTTTTATACGACTATGGCTATGCGCTGCACAAAACGGGCGACTACCGGCAGAGCAACGAAATTCTCCGCGAGGGCATGCGGATCAGCAGCGACCCGATGTTCTGGAATATCGCGGGGCGGAATTACGAAATGCTGGGGGATGTCGCGGCAGCCGAGGAAGCTTACCTGCATGCGCACCATATGATTCCGGATCGGGTTTATCCGCTCTATCTGCTTGCCAAACTCTACCTCGCGGACGGACAGACGGAAAAGGCATACGCCGCGGCACGCCGGGTCGTTGCGCATAAGCCCAAGGTCGAATCGGTGCAAACACGGGAGATGCAGGCAGAGCTGCGCAAATTGTTCGGCATGTCCCCTGCGGACGAAATACGGGAGTAATATGCGACGGGTTTTCAACTATATCTTTTGGATATCCGCAAGCGCCTGCATGCTTTTCGCGGGATGGCTGCTCCTGCGGATTTTCATCTGCGACCAGTTCGTCGTCCCGTCGGAATCGATGATGCCGACCTTGTTGCCCGGGGATCGGATCCTGGTCAATAAACTGCTCGCCGGGAGCCGCATTTACAGCAAACTCGAGTTCCGGCAGGGTGTTCCGCTCCGTTCATTCCGCATACCCGGCCTCAGAGGGGTGCATGTCAATGACGTGGTGGTCTTCAATGCCCCGCACGGGTACGACCGGGATCGCATAGAGTTCCGGATCAACTATGTCTATGCCAAACGTTGTGTCGGGACGCCCGGCGACAGCATTGCCATCCGGAACGGGTATTTTTGCAATAATCGCTACAAGGGGATTATCGGCGATGCCGGAGAACAGGGACGGCTGGCTGCGATGCCGGATTCGTCGTTACCGCCCAATGTACTGCGCGCCTTCCCTTTCGATGACCGGCGCTACGGGTGGACGATCAAAAATATGGGACCTCTATATATTCCCCGTGCCGGCGACAGGATCGAACTCGACTCACTGAACTATGAGCTGTACCGACTTGTCGTGGAATATGAGACAGGCGGAGAGCTGACCTGCGACGGGAACCTCCCGCGGCTCAACGGCGAAGCGGTCTCGACATACGAATTCCGGAAAAACTATTATTTCTTCTGCGGCGACAATGTAGTCAATTCTAAGGATTGCCGCTATTTAGGGTTCGTTCCGGAAGATTTCGTCATAGGTATCGCCAGGCGTATTACATACTCCGAAAATCCGTTCGGGACAAAGCTCAAAAGTCGGTGTTGGAAAAGAATCATATGATTTTTACAATGCCACCGACAGGCCCGCTTGAAAATCCATCCCCGCGCTATCAGCCGCACCACCGGCCCCGAAGGCTCCGGCTCCGGCTCGGGCTTCGGGCACCGGCGGGAAACACAGGGAACGCGGGATAAACCGCCTCCGCATATGGGTCATTTACCCCTATCTTAGTATCATTTCACCCGCGCATGGGAGCCTGTATTTGGATTATTTTTGTTTAAAAGATTCGACGTCATGAGATCAAAAGCCTTTAAAATGTATCTGAAACCGGGTATGGAAGAGGAGTACCGCAGACGGCATGAAAAGATATGGCCGGAGCTGGAACGGCAGTTGAGGCAGGAAGGCATATACGACTATTCGATCTTCCTGGATCGGGACACCAACACGCTGGTAGGCGTGCAGAAGAACAGAGGGGAAACCGGATCCCAGCAGATGGGCGCCAACGAACTGGTGCGCAGGTGGTGGGATTATATGGCGGATATAATCGACGTCAACCCGGACAACTCGCCCGTCTCGGTCGATCTGCCGGAAGTATTTTACATGGAATAGCCGCCGGAATTACTCGGAGCCGGACGGCACGTCGCAGCACGCGACCCGGTATTCGGACGGCGGGCATCCGACGTATTTCCTGAAGATCGCTGAAAAATAGGCCGCATCCTCGTACTTGAGGTAAAACGCGATCTCCTTGATGCTCAGGGGTGAGTTCAGTAACATCAACTTTGCCTTTTGCAGCTTCAGCTGGGTGATATAATGCGCAGGCGAGACGTTGGTATACTCCTTGAACGTCTTGCGAAACCACGAATAACTCATGTTGATCTTGTCGGCCACCTGCTCGGGCGTGATGTCGGTCAGCATATTCTCGCGCATAATGCTGCGGGCCTGGTCGATTTTCTCGGCCACCGCATCGTTGGAAGAGTAATCGTTGCTGTCGTAGTAGATCACGTAGGCCAGGATACTGTTCGCAATCGACGCCAGCACCTGCTGGCAGCCGGTCTTTTCCTTGAAGGCGATCTCCAGCGCCTCCTTATACCGGTCGATAATGTGCTCCCGGAAACCGATAGGATGGATGACCTTGTTACGGACGAAAAAGCCGTTGTTATAACGGCTGTCGATATGCGCCCCGCGGAAACCGATCCAATATTCCTGCCAGCCGCTCTTCTTGTCGGGGTAATAGCTGTGCCACGTATAGGGCGGAATGATGAGCATGGTTCCGCCTTTGATCTCGACGCGCTTTTCCGGCGACTCGTGGTACCAGCCCCGCCCTTTCGATATGTAAATCAGCTGGTAATTGTCCAACACGCGTCCATTTCGCGTATTAAAGTAGTAATCAGCAGGATGTCCTGCTGAGGGGGGGGGTAAAAGCTGTAATCGGGTTCGATATAGTACTCCCCGACGTTGTCAACGGTTATTCCCCAGGATTTATCCTGGTCACTGCATACCATGTATTTGAACGATGCTTGTTGTTGCGACATATCCGTATATTTTTATCGCAGATCCCGATTTAAAATGTTAAAATTCCAGATAAAGGTAAACATTTTTTCAGAATAGTGAGCTATCTGAAATAACAGAATCTTTTGCAAAAGCCAGACCCCGCTCATTTCAGATAATACAGTTATAATAGGGCCGCCGCTCCGAGACAGATAAAAGCCGCATAAAAAAATAGCAGCCGAATACGTCATCGACTGCTATTTCCTGTTTGACAAATCGGATTGTCAGAACCTGAATTCATAGGTTCCCGAACCTACCGAATAATGCGTTTTGCCATTGCCGGCCGTGATCAGCGAAATTGCCGGAATATTCCGAATACGGGTATTATTCACCCGGAGGTTCCCCCCGATCATTTCCGACGGAAGAATCAGTTCGGCCACAGAGTTAGCCGGAACCCGGATCGTCAGAGTTATTCGACCGCCCCGTTTTTTCCATGCCGATACGATCTCCCCGTAGAGCGAATGATAGGATGTACAGGCTTCTTCGAGCCCGGAGCCCAATCCCGGTTCTATGATAAATTCCCGGAACCCCGGCTTGTCTTCATCGGCCCGGATTCCCCCGAGATATTTATAGAGCCAAAAACCGATATATGCACCGTAGGGATGGTGGCCGCTACCCGGCCCGTTCAGGTTTATGGATTCGGACATCGTGCTCTTGGAACTCCGTACCATATGGAGCCAGCCGGGGCTTTCGGGTTGGGTCAGCATTTTATAAGCCACGTCGAAATATCCGTTGCCGGGCAGGTAGTCCATCGTAAAATTACCGCCGATAAACCCGGCGCTAATATGTCCGTTTCTCATATCTATCGCATCGAGCAACCGTTGCCGGACTTTCTCTTCCATTTCATCGGGAACCAGCCCGAGCGCCAATGGCAGTGCTTGTGCCGTCTGCGAATTTTCCGCATAGATTCCGGTTTCATAATCGAGAAACTCACGGTTGAATTTATCCTTTATGCTGTCGGCGAGTTCCCTGTAATGCTCCGACAACCTCTTGTCATAACCGAGGATTTGCGCATAATCGGCCAGCTTCCGGCTCATCCAATAATAGCCGGCAGTCGATGTCTGCGCGACAGGCGTCAGATTCGAAGCCTGGCTGTTGGGATCGGGATTGAGATCGAGCCAATCCCCCAAAGACCACGAGATGATATGATCCTCGGCCGTCGAACTTAAAAAATCCACATATGCTTTGAGTGAGGGAAACGCAGACTCCAGCACGCCGGCATCCCCGGTGTAAAGGTATAATTTATCGGCCAACAAAAATATGGATCCGCCCCACCACGGATCGTCCCAATAATCGAGGCTTCCGTCTTCATGGACATATCCCCACCTCACCGACGGCACTGTCGACGGAATATGCCCCGCCGGGGACTGGGAATCCTGAAAATCCCGAAGGGCCTTTTTATACGTATTGAGCGCGTCGAAATTATACAGGTAAGATTCCATGACGACCGCAGCATCGAGCGTCCAGCCCATCTTTTCCCGGGTAGGTTCCTCGCCGGGGATGCCATGGACGGCATTGAGCAGCGTGCGGCAAACCGCAGCATTGAGATCATTCAGTTTATCCATGGAACAACTGAAATTCCCTGCGCGCTGCAAATCGGTATGGACGCATTTGGCCGTAAAATCTTCCGGGGCCGGCTTATAGGCAAGTCCCCGAACCTGCATATACCGGAATCCGTGGTAGGTGAACCGGGGTTCGAATGTTTCCTCTCCGTCGCCGCCCAGTATCAGCAACTCGGTCTGATAGCGCCCGCGCGTATGCCATGTACTGTTCTGCGTATCCAGGGAGCCGTCGGCTTTAAGCACTTCGTTGAACTGGAGCTCCACGGTCTGCCCCCTGCTGCCCCGTACACGCGTTTCGACCCAGCCTGTAAGGTTTTCACCGAAATCCACCAGATAGACACCGGGGCCCGTTTCCGTAATCCCCACGGGTTTCAGTTCCTTCGCCACACGCATCGGAGGCATCGGATCCGCCGTCAATTTACCCAGAGGCGCGGGGACATGGCAGACATTGCGCCACAGGCTATCGCAGAAACCCGGTTCGTTCCAACCGTGCACGGACTTGGTATGGTCGATCGTTTCCCCCGAGCGAACGCTGTTATAGACGATTTCACCATGCCCCCATTTCCACGTCCTATCCGTCACGATCACGTCGCGCGCTCCCGATTCGTATTCGACGACGACATTGAGCCGGACTTTCGGCGGCGTATGCCAATTCGCATCGTGCATCCCGAAAACATCCCGTGTCGGCAGGCTGTACCAGCCGTTCCCCAACAGGATACCAAAGGCATTGCTTCCGGTTGAAAAGTAATCCGTCACATCGTAGGTCGCATACACGACCCTTTTATCGTAATCGGTAAACAACGGATCCATCACCCTGTCGCCGACTTTGCGGCCATTGATATACAATTCGTAATACCCCAGGCCGCATATGAATGCAGTCGCCTTGCGAACCGGCACCGGTATCTCCACCTCCCGGCGCATATACACGGCAGCGCTGTCCTCCATAAACCAATTTTCATGCTCGACCCGCCGGTTCGATTTATACCTGCGGTGCGGAAGCAGTTCTGCGAATTTGGACGAAACCCATTCCCCTTCCCAGTCGAATTCCTCGAACAGTCCGGTTCTCCACGATGCAACGGGGCTCCAATCCGATTCGAGGCCGGACACATCCCATACCTTCACTTTCCAATAGTAATCGCAACAGGGCAACAGCGGGGTTCCTGCAAATTTCACATGCTGGCTTTTTCCATCCGCAACAATCCCCGAGTCCCATATATCGCCGCAATCCGCGTCCAACAATGCCTTGTCCGAAGCGACCAATACCCTGTAAGATCCCTGGAGGTATCCGGCCCGGTCGGTATCGATACGCCAGCCCAGCAGAGGCTTCTTGTCTCCCATACCGATGGGCTCTTCCACATAATTACATGTCAGGCCCAGCAGTTTCACGTCTCGGGTAACAGCAGACATCCCGGGCAATGCGACCGGAAGGAGAAATGCAAGGGTGAAGAACAATCTTTTCCAATAGTCCATACAATATCATTTTAGGTTATTCGCCGCTCGTTCTTATGTTACGAAATTACAATAACGTATGCCCCCGCCCGTAATAAAAATTGTTCTAACAACATGGCAAATTGACATTATCGGCACATCGGGAACACTGCGGCGTTTCATGTCCGCAGTCCGATCAGAATGCCATGCCGAAAAATCAAATCCCACAGGCGGCAATCCGCAATTAAAAGGCACATTTGTAGCACAATAACCCAAACCAATAAAACCAACTATGCGAAGAATCGTTATCGTAATGATCGGGGTGCTGTGGGCGAATGCCATGGCGGCAAAATCCTTCGAATTAAAATCTCCGTCCGGGGAGGTCTCCGTCACCGTCGACATCGGGGAACAAATACGTTATTCGGTTTACGGAGGCGGCAAGCCGCTCCTGACGGACAGTTCGCTGGCGCTTTGCCTGCGGGAGGGCACCTTGGGCGACAAGCCGCACCTCACCGGTCATAAGGCAAGCCCTGTAAACCGTACCTTCCGCCCCGTCGTGGCATTCAAGTTCGAAGAGATCCGCGACCGGTGCAACATGCTCCGCCTCGACTTCCGGGGTGGCTGGGCCGTGGAATTCCGTGCCTACGACGACGGCATGGCATACCGCTTCGTCACCGCCCTCAGGCACGACATCGAGGTGCTTTCCGAAAAGGTGGCCATCCGCTTCCCGGATGACTACACCGCAGTGGTGCAGCAGCCGGGCGGTTTCAAGACCGCTTATGAAGAGCCGTACAGCCTCATCGAGACCAACGGGTGGAAACCGGGCGATCCGATGTCCGTCCTGCCTGTGCTTATCGACACCCGGCAGGGCTACAAACTCCTGCTGAGCGAATCGGCGCTGTCCGACTACCCCTGCATGTTCCTCGAAGGGGACGGCGCCAACGGCATGAAGGGCACCTTTCCGAAGGTTCCCCTGGCCTATGAAGAGTCGGGCGACAGGAGCATGCGCATCCTGCAGGAAGCCGATTACATCGCCCGTACAAAAGGCACGCGGGCATTTCCCTGGCGCTATTTCGTCATTGCGAAAGACGACGGGCAACTCATCGAGAATACGATGACCGCACGCCTCGCCGAACAGCAGGCCATCGCCGATGCCTCGTGGATCGAGCCCGGGCAGGTCAGCTGGGAATTCTGGAACGCCGCATCGCCCTACGGCCCCGACGTGGATTTCGTCGCCGGATTCAACACGGCGACTTACAAATACTACATCGACTTCGCCGCCGAGTACGGCATCCCATACATCATCATGGACGAAGGCTGGGCCCGCAGCACCCGCGACCCCTACACCCCCAACCCGGCCGTCGACGTGCACGAACTTATCCGTTACGGCAAGGAGAAAGGCGTGGGCATCATCCTGTGGATGACATGGCTCGTCGTCGAAAACCATTTCGAAATGTTCGAAGAACTGAGCAAATGGGGCGTCAAAGGCGTGAAGATCGACTTCATGGATCGCAGCGACCAGTGGATGGTCAACTACTACGAACGGGTGGCGGCCGAAGCGGCCCGGCACAAGATGGTCGTCGCGTTCCACGGCTCGTTCAAACCCGCCGGGCTGGAATACAAATACCCGAATGTGCTGGCATACGAAGGCGTACGGGGCATGGAGAACATGGGCGGCTGCACCCCGGCCAATTCGGTCTGGTTCCCGTTCATCCGCAACGCCGTCGGCCCGATGGACTATACGCCCGGCGCCATGCTCAGCATGCAGCCCGAATCGTACTGCGGCAACCGGCCCAATGCTGCCAGCATCGGCACGCGCGCCTACCAGATGGCACTCTTCGTCCTGTTCGAGACCGGATTGCAGATGCTGGCCGACAACCCGACCCTCTATTACCGCAACGATGAATGTACGCGGTTCATCAGCCGGATACCCGTCACGTGGGATGAAACCCGGGCACTGAAAGCCGTCGCCGGAAAATTTGCCGTCGTCGCCAAACGGAAAGGCGACAAATGGTATGTCGGCGCCATAAACGGCAGCAACGAGGGGATCGAACTCGAAATCCCGCTCGACTTCCTCACGCCGGGCAAAAACTATACGATGACCGGCTTCGAGGACGGCATCAACGCATTCCGGCAGGCGATGGATTACCGCAAAACGCAGCGCAGGGTCGACAGCACAGGGAAAGCCACCCTGAAGATAGCCCGCAACGGCGGCTGGGCGGCGGTGATCGAGTAATCCTCCCGCCCGGCTTTGTTCATCCCCGGGAGTTTTGAATGCTCCCGGGGATAATTTTTTCCGCCCCCCCGGTACGAACTGCGCAAACCGGCACATGCCTGCAAACAGGTGCATCCGGAAGCAAACCGGTGCCGACACACGCAAACGAACGTCAACCAGCACGAACCTTCACAATGGATACGGGCCGGAACCCCGGCTCGGCAAACGGCTGTGCAGCGATCAAAAAAGCCGGCCGCGGGGAATCCGCGGCCGGCATCCGGAGGCCCGGCGAAAGAAGCCTATTCCAGCTTCACCCGATCGGGCACAGACCTGAAGACATCCACGCATAGCGTATCGGGCCTGTAGAGCGTAGTATATTCCACAGCCGTAGCCATGTCGTAATCCTCGAGCACCGTCTTTTTCTCCTCGACGGGAACCAGTTTTTCCACGACGGCATGCTGCTTGTCGGTATATACCACCTCGGTCGCATAGGGGCCCTGCGTCGCGTCGATATCCCACCATTCGATGACGGCCTGACCGTCCTGTAGGGTAAACGACTTTACCAGACGGTTCGTGAGCGACGCCTTGTATTGTTCGCCGTAACTTTTACCCGTCACATTGACCGGAATGGAGCGGTTACCCTCGGCATCATAAGTGTAGATGTCGAAATTGTAGGAATTTTCAGGCAGTGCGATTTCCCGCCGAACCCGGAACGGGCCGCCGGACATATCCACCGGCACTTCGACATATTCGCTGCCGAGCCCCCAGTAAACACGGCAGCTCACGATCTTGGGATCCGATTTGCAGAGTCCCTCCACGACGACCCGTCCGTCACCGGTATACACGATCGCCTCCTCGATTTTACCGGGATAGACGATCTCCTCGTCGCCGGAGATCTTCTTGTATTCATCCATATCCGTGCAGGCCAACATCCCGCATGCGATGCAGCCCGACAGCAAAACGGATATCACAGTATTCTTTTTCATGTCAATCACATTGTTAGATAATAATTACCGGTTTCATTGGGATTTCACCTCGGGTCGCCGAAGAGGTCGATTTCCTCGATGCCGAATTTCGTCGTGCCGTCCCAGCTTTCCAGGTTCCGGATTCGCACATACCGGACTTTCGGAATGTCCTCGCTGACCGGGAAGAGGAAATCGAACCCGGCGACCGCCGTATCGAAATCCTCCTGCGACTGCTGCCCATAGGGCAGCTGCGAGGGTTTTTTGTTTTCGAAGGTCGCCAGCTTGATCCAGCTGTCGAGGCTACCGTCCGGGTCGGGGCTCATCGTACCCCATATCTCGAAGCGCCGCATATGCTCGCCCGTATAAAATAGACGGTCACCCGCACCGCTGCCGTACGACATTTCATATCCCCAATTGAAGAGCGTAAGACGGCTCAGCCTGGAGGGCGTGCCGATATCGAACGTACTGATCTGGGGTTTGCCCGCATTCTCCCCGATCGGCGTGGCAATCAGCCAGCGTTCATGGTTGGTGTAGGTGTAAATGTTGTTCCACATACGATCCATCTCCAGCCACCCGGGCTGCTCGGCCGTCGCATCGCCCGGCAGGTTATAGGCCTTGAACTTGGACTTGTCGAGCATCCGTTCGAAGAGGGGCTTGACCGTGGTGTAAAGCGTATCGGTGTAATTCAGGAAACGGTCGCGCACCGTAAACCGGAATTCGTATTCCAGCGTATCCAGCCCGCGTTTGGCGAATTCGATAGTAGGGCTGCTCGTCTCGTAACCCTCGACGTTCTGCCAGTTGCCGAGCGAATCCTTACGCATAATCTCGATGGCGACGGTCTCCCGCGCCGGATTCTCGGCCTTGACATGGACACCCGAAAAATCGTTCGACACGACCATGCTCCGCCGCACGTCCCAGATCGGGTTCTCCTGCGGCTGCACCTGTACGGTCACCGGGTCAGAAGCGACCTCGCTTCGGTTGACCGCATAGACCTGCACGTCGTGGACATTCGTGTCCCCGAAACCGTCCAGAGTCATCGTATTGGTGTAATACGAGGCCTTGATCTCGCGCATCGCGCCCGAGTTGAGCCGGTACACCGCCTTGACATAGAGCAAATTCGGGTCTCCGGGCAATGTATAGGTCAGTTTTACCTTGCCCGGCAGGCTCTCGACCCCGACGTTGGAAACCTGGCCGGGAGGGGTCGAGTCGTGCCCCATCGGTTCCAGCCGGTCTTCCTTGCAACCCATAAACAGGATTGCCAAAAGTATAATTCCAAAGATATTCGTTTTCATACTGTTTAATCGATTTTCCCAGACAATTACCACCCCGGATTCTGAACCAGGTTGCTGTTCACATTCATTTCGCTGTTCGGAATCGGATTGAAATAATCACGCGGTGCCACGAACGACCGGTTGTAAATCGTCCTCACCTGGTAGTATGCCGCCGCATCGGACTGCGAAACGTCCCACCCCGAGATCGGCTGATTGAAATAATCGGGCGCAAGTTTCCAACGCAATATGTCCCAGTAACGGTGGCCTTCGAGCGCCAGTTCGATCAGCCGCTCGCGCCGGATGATCTCACGCATGCCCTCCTTGGTATCTGGCTTGGCCGGGTTCTTGGAATACTTCTTCCACGAATCCTCGACCGTACCCAACCCGGCTCGCTTCCGGATCTCGTTCAGGTAGTGGTGTACGTCCGAAACGGGGCCTTCGGCCTCGTTGAGCGCCTCGACGTACATCAGGTAGACCTCCGCAAGGCGGATTTCCGGCCATGCATATTCCACTACCCCGGTTGTCGTATTACCGAAACCCGACTCCCAGTGGACGAGTTTTTTGGTGAAATAACCGGTCGAAGAGGTCGCCCCCTGCACTTGTCCGGCTCCCAGTTGCCCTTTCTTGGCCTGCAACACGTATGTATCGACGTCTGAACGCGAGGGATGATACTCCATGATCCATTTCCCCCCGTCGAACCCGATGTCGGCATAGAAGCGGTTCTCACGGTCGAAGTTGATACGCGCCGACGTATACCCCTCCTGGAAATTATACCGCTCGTCGGCCGTCGCCACGCGCAGCTCGTTGATTTCCGAAAAGTCGAGCGTCTTGTCCTCGTCGATGGGCACACCGTTCTTCGAATAAAACTCCTTGACGACGGCCAGGGTCGGCGCCACACAACCGCGTACGGTATTGATGTTCATCCCGGCGTCGAGCAGCGGCATACATCCCTGCTGGAGCATTGCCCCGGCGCGGCCGCGGCCACCGGAACGTCCCCATACGACCTCGTCGTTCCACCGTTCGCACACTGCCTGGCGAATGCTCAACTGGGTCTTAGTCGTCTCGGAGATTTCGAACGGGGCGTCATCGTAATAGAAGAGCTCGTGCCCTGCACCTTCGGCGCTTTCGATCGCCTCCTTCGCGGCATCTGCCGCCAAAGCCCACTTGCCGGCATCGTATTCGGAATTGAAGAGCAGCACGCCGTCGTTATCCCGGAAATTGGAGAAATCGCTGTTGCCGTTGAAGAGCGGACTGGCCGCCAGCAACAACACCTGCGCCTTAACCGCCCGGTTGATCGGCTTGGTGATGCGTCCCAGCTCGGACTGCCGGTTGGATATCACGGCGGGCAGGCCCGGGTTACATTCGTCGAGCAGGCCGACGATATACTTCACGCAATCGTCGAACGGCTGGCGCTTCACCTGCACCGCCTCGGGCGATGCCGACACCGGCAGGTTTTTGTCGACGATCGGGATCGGGCCGTACGTGCGCAGCAGATAGTAATGATAATAGGCTTTCAGGAACTTGGCCTCGGCGATCCAGCGTGCACGCTTGTCCACCGTCAGATCGGCCACCTTCGAGGTATCCTCGATGTTTTCGAGGAATGTATTGCAGTCACGGATCCCCATGAACAGCGAAAAGGCATAATCGCTACCCTTCCACCAGTCCGGCTGCGACCTGTCGGCACTGCGCACGCCCTTGGCGATATAATCCCAGGCGGGCGAAGGCACGTGGTTAGGCATATTCAGCCATATCTCATCGCCGGCCGTCATGCCGATATTGCCCGACGGCTCGCCGGTGCCCGGCAAGTAAGAGTAACACGTAAACAGGTATTTCTCCGCCTCCATCGCATTCGAAAAGGCATGGTCGATGACGGCGACATTGTCGGGTACGATATCCAGGAAGCTGTTGCACGATGCGGACAACAAAGCGCAGCATGCGACCCAGCCTCCGATCTTTATTTTCCTCCAAACGGGAAACTTGTATTTTTTCATAGTTCGCTCAGTTTTAAATTCCCATTTATAATCCGATAGAAAGGCCGATATTGAATACGCGTTGCAACGGGTATCCCAGGCCGTTGGCGCCCATTTCGGGATCCCACAACTTGAAATTGCTGATGACAAAGAGGTTCGATGCGTTCACATAGACGCGCAGCTTGGTCATACCGATCTTGCGGGCGGCCTTTTCCGGCAGGTTGTAACCGAGTTCCAGAGACTTGAGGCGCAACATCGCGCCGTTACGCATCCACCATGTCGAGACCTGCGTGTTGTTCTCGTTGGCGCGGTCGCTCAGACGCGGCCAGAAAGCGTAAAGGTTACGGTTGTCCTCCGACCAGTGGTCGTTCGCGACCACGCGCAGCAGGCCGTTCTGATTGCCGGGCTGATCGGTCTTCATCACGAACGGCGAAATGGCCCCGGCATCGATGAAGATCGATGAACGGGCGGATCCCTGGAAGAAAAGGCTCAGGTCAAAATTCTTGTAGCCGATCGTACCGCCGAAACCATAGTTGATCTCGGGTGTCGTGGGGAAACCGATGGGAATCTTGTCGGCCTCCGTGATCTGCCCGTCGCCGTTGATGTCACGGTACTTAATGTCACCGGCAGCCACCGGGATATCCCCGAATTTCTGCGACGGCGAGTTGGCAACCTCCTCGTCATCGACGAAAAGGCGTTCGGCCACGTAGCCCCAGGTCTGGGCGAAGGGATAGCCCAAGCGCGAACGGTAGTATTCGTTGGCGGGATAATTGGGCTCGTCATACACTGTGATCTCGTTGGTAGCATAGGTAAAATTCCCGCGCAGCGTCGTCCAAAGGCCGCTCCGGAAGAACTTGTTGTAATCGACCGACACATCGACGCCGTGCGACTTGGCCTTGCCCGTATTGGCTTTCACCTTCGCCGACAAACCCATCGTCGCAGGAATATAGGTGCGATCCAGCAGGATGTTGGAACGTTCCTGCCAGTAAGGCTCGACGATGATATTCACACCACCGATCTTCATATCCAAACCGAGGTTCAACTGGCGCGACTCTTCCCAGCCGATGTCGTAATTAGCGTAACGCGTCGTTTCCACACCGGGACGCCCGTAGAGGAAGTTCTCGCCGAAGACCTGCGAGCGGTCGCCCGTCTGGTTCAGGTTCACGTTCGAAAGGTAGAAGAAACGGTCGTTCACATCGCCGATCTGGTCGTTACCGATCAAACCGTAGGAAACACGCAGTTTCATGTCGGAGATGACCTTCTTGAGCGGGGCGAAGAATTTTTCGTTGGAGACGACCCAACCGCCGCCGATCGAGGGGAAGAAACCCCACCGCTTGTTGCTCGAAAAACGCTCGGAGCCGTTGTAACCGAAGTTAAACTCCAGCAGGTAGCGGGAGTCGAAGCCGTAAGTGAAACGCCCCGAGAGTCCCAGGTTGCGCGACGGCAGCGACCCTTCGAGCGTGCCGGCATTACCGACAATCGAATGGCGGATCGTCCCGATGAGCATACCCGTCACCTGGTGCTTGTCGGCGAAAGTGCGGTCGTAATTGATGACGGCTTCGCCGTAATAGGCCGTGCTGACCTTCTTTTCGCCTTCGTTGTAATTGAGGTATTCGGTACCCGGCGTCCCGATCGAAGCGTTCCCGCCATCGTTGAACGGGGTCAGCACGACGCCCTGCGACGTGAGGTCTGCCTTGTAATAGAAAGGATTGTACTGGCGGGTAGTCGAGAAGAAGGAGTACCGCTGGGTATATCCCATGGCACGCGCCGTAAGTCCGGGCACCCAGAACCCGAAGTCCTGCTTGAACTCGATCTGGGCATTGATGGTCGAGGCATTGTTAACCTGGTAGCCCGAAACCATCTGCGCATAGGGGTTCGTGTAAAGCTGGCCCGTCGAATTGGGGGTCAGCGCGCTGCCGAACATCGGGTGCGTGGTCGTCGGCGAATAGCTCTGCGGATAGACGGCCGGGAAGGCCACCGGGTTGGCGGCCATGGCTGAATTGAAGATTTTTTCACCTCCGCCGATCGGGCCGTGATAGTCGTCGAACTGCGCATAGACGCGCACTGTCGCCACCGTGGTTTTGGTCAGCTGCAAATCCGTATTCGAACGGATCGAATAGTTCTTCAGACTGATGTTATTCTTGAAATCGTTTCCGTTGTCGTTCCGCAACACACCGTTGTCGATGTTGAACGTACCGGCCAGGTAGAAGCGTGCGACACGCCCGCCGCCCGAGATATTCGCATTGAACCGCTGGTTCATGGTCGAGGGTTTGATCAGCTGGTCGATCCAGTCGTTGTTCGGGTAGAGCACCGGGTTGTCCCCACGGCGGGTATGTTCGATCTTATCCTTCGAATAGGTCAGCGGCGACTGCGGGTTACGCGTCAGCACGGCCTCGTTGGCCAGTTGCATGTAGGTAATGTTGTCGGCGAAACGGAAATTGCGGGTATTGGTCGAAATGGAGTTCTCGGCGCGGAAGTTGAACTGCGTCTTCCCCTCGCGGCCGCTCTTGGTATTGACCAGCACCACGCCGTTGGCACCCCGGGCACCGTAAACCGCCGAGGCCGTTGCATCCTTCAGCACCGAGAAGTCGGCGATGTCGTCCGGCTGGAGACGGGCCAGGTCGGTCGATGACGATTCGATGCCGTCGATCAGGATCAGCGGATTGACCTTACCGGCACCGAACGAACCGACGCCACGAATGAAGAACTCGGCATTGTCCTGCCCGGGTTCACCGCTGCGCTGATAGGAGATCATACCGGCGACCTGACCGCCGATCATCGTCGTAAGGTTGCTCGTCGGGCCTTTCAGCTCCGAAGGCTTGACCGTGGCGATGGCACTGACGAGACTCTCCTTCTTCTGGGTGCCGAAGCCTACAACCACTACATCCTCCATCTCCTGTGCAGCCGTTTTGAGCATAATGGAAAGGATACGGCGGTCTCCGACAACCAGTTCCTGGGGTTCGTAGCCCAGGAACGAGAATGCGAGCACGGAATTCTGGTCGGGAACATGGATCGAAAACTCACCGTTACTGTTCGAAACGGTGCCGTTGGCCGGGTTCGCCTTCTCGATAACGGTCACACCAGAAACCGGGTTGCCGTCTTCATCCACGACCGAGCCCGAAATGGGAAACCCCTTTTGCGGGGAAGGTGCATTTGCGAAACCCGCACCGGAAATGTCGGGAAGCGGGTTTGCAGACATTTTTTCAAACGGGGTGGCGGCCGCGAACGCAGCGGTCAGGCCAAAAGCGAACGAGGCAAACAATAGGAGTGCCCGTTTGCCCCAGGCACAATCTGCCGGGCGGAAAATCATACCAATATTCGTAAACCTTTCACCATAAATGCGATTTTTAAACATAACATTGATAAGGGTTAGTAATTAAATAGGTTAGTTGTAAAACAGACAGACACAACCGGGAACGCTTCCGGGAACAAAGCTTATTATAATAGGTAATAGGTCATAGGCATCTGATTTTAAAGTAGTTGGTTGTTGTATACAAAATTAAATCCAAATGCCCGGCGGCCACGCAGGTCAAATGATCGTAATGAATAAGAAAATGATATTTTAAAAAGGCGCGCGAATATCAATTTACTATAAGTTAATCCCAAATTCTATGCTATCCATAATGGATTTAGCCTCTAAATTTGCCTCAGACCAACGGAGCGCTGCCGGACAGCCGTCGGAATTCCCCGACGGCATGACGATTTATCGTCCCTCCTCATTTCAGATTCACCCAAACCATCAACCAACATGAAAATCATCGACTTGACAGGCAGAATCCTCGTCCTGCTGCTATTTTTCCTCGGCATCGGGCAGACATGCCCCGCCGTTCCCTGGGAACCGACCATCAACCAGGTGGTCTGGCAAGGGAACGCCAAACGGCTCATCCTGCTCGTGGAAACGAAAGAGAGGCCGTTTTACACACCCAACGCCAATGAAGAGTACGACCGGATGCTCAACGGCGAGAACTATACGGGCCTCGGCTGCGCAGGCAGCGCGCGGCAGTTCCTGATCGACAACTCCGGCGGGAAATTCAGCCCTGAATTCATCGTCGTAGGCCCCCTCACGCTGTCGAAATCCATGGGATATTACGGAGGGAAGCCCCAGCCCGGCGAGGGAAACGACGGCGACGTAGGCAAGATGGTCATCGAAGCGTGCAAGATGGCCAAGGAACTGCACGGCATAGACTTCTCCCAGTTCGACTACAACAACGACAACAAAGTCGACAACGTATACCTCTTCTACTCGGGGCCCAACGATACCACGATTCCCACCCCGTGGCCGCATGCGTCGGGCGTAGCCGGTGGCGGCCTGGTGCTCGATGGAAAGCTGGTCGACAGTTATGCGATCTCGCAAGAGATGGCGTCCGAAACGATCCGGGGCGGTTATACCACCTTCCTCCATGAATTCGGACATACGTTAGGACTCACGGACGATTATTCGGGCCGCCTGGGACGCTTCTCGATCTACTGTGACGGAACGTTCAACGGCGGGATCATCCCGGTCAACTTCAACGCCATGGAGCGATTGATGCTCGGCTGGCTCGACTACGAGGTGATCGACCGGGAGGGCGAATATACGCTCGAACCGCTGGCTAAAAACAAGGGGTTGCTGCTGAAGACCAACAACCCGGACGAATATTTCCTCTTCGAGAACCGGAGCAACAGCGGCGACATCACCCCGTGGGACTCCTATTTCGAATACGGGGGAATGCTGGTGTGGCACATCGACCGCTCCCAAAACATCGTGACCTGGTCGGACGGCAGCGGTACACACTCGAATACCGCCATGGGCATGTGGGGCATGAACGCCCCGAACGGCTCGCCTTCACACCCTTGCCACGAGCTGATAGAGGCGGACAACGACAACAACCCGTCATCCTACCGCGCCGGCATGTATTTCCCGGGCACCCGGCAGGTCACAAAGCTCAGTTCACAGACTCATGCGGAATTCAAGACCTGGGCCGGGCTTCCGGTCGGGATCGAAATCGACGACATCCGGCAGCAAGCCGACGGCAACATCACTTTCACGGTGAAGAAATCCGACGCGGCATCGCTCAGCGTGACAGTAAAAAACAGCGCAGGGAAATTGCAAACCAACACCTACATCAGCCTCACGCCCGTCGACGAGGTCGAGCGTCAATCGGTCATGGTCACCCGGAGCCTGGTAGCCTCCGGAAAGAAAATAACCGGAGACACGGGACTGAGCGGGATATGCCTGTTTGCAGAGATACCCACAGGCAAATACCGGATCGAAGCGGACAAGGAAGGCTACCTGATATACTCCGGATACGTAGAGGTAATGCAGGGTGACAATACCTGCGAAATCACTTTGCAGGCAGTCGAGGAGGCCGGCGGGACGGAGCTCAAATGGCATACGGGACAAAACCTGCAAGGCATATTTTTCGTCCCGGGACAGATCCGGGCGGCGGGCTGGGACAGCAGCGATCTGGCCCCGTATGTGGGACAGACCCTCCGGAAAGTAAATATCCAGCTGGGCGGAGACAACAATGTCGCCGACCTGTACGTCTTCGTCGATGACCAGATCGTATACTGCAAACCCATGGAAAATATCGTCGCGAATGGCGTGACGACCATAGACCTCTCGGCCGAAAATATCGTCATCGAAGCGGGCCGAAGCCTCAAGACGGGCTACCTGCTGCATTCTGCCGCTGACTGGCCTTCGACGGCCGACGGCGGCCCGCAGGTTGACGGCAAGGGCGGCCTTATCTCGACCGACAATGGCAAGACCTGGTACCTGTCGAACGACCTTGGGGTCAATTGGGTAATCTCGATCGTCCTGCACGAAGAGGTCGACGTTCCCGTGGAAAGCGTCGGATTCGATGAACCCGAGATCGAACTGGCCGTGGGTGATGAAATGACCCTGCATGCAAACGTCCGGCCCCTCGAAGTCGCCAACCGCAAAGTGACCTGGGAGAGCAGCGACGAGGCCGTCGTATCGGTCGATGCGACCGGGAAACTAAAGGCGCTTGCCACGGGCAATGCCGTCATCACGGCGACCTCGGTACAAAACCCCGAGGTATACGGCGAGTGCCGGGTTCATGTGAAAATGAGTTCCGACATGGTCGACATCATTCCCTACCAGCGGGAAGTGAAATTATCCTGGCCGGGCTACAACCCCGACTACCGATGGCTGGTAAGCTGGCGGCAGAAAGGAGGCGAAGATTACGCCTCGGCACCCGCGCAGACCGAGACCTCGCTCTATATCAGAGGACTGCAACCCGACACAGAGTACGAAGGGAGCATCTCATCCTCCGACAGCGAGGAAGCCACGCCCGTCGAGTTTGTATTCTCGACGAAGCCTCTAACATCGAAGTATGCCGTAATCGCCCTCGACAAAAAAAGGTTTGCCGTCGGGGAGGCCGCACCGCTGGTCGTCTCGAACATCGCCTGCGACGACTACACAATCACCTGGAAACTGAACGGCACGACGCTCGACGGGGACGAACACGTATTCGCAGAACCCGGCACCTGCGAGTTGCGTGCCGAGGTCACGTTCAATGACGGCACGACCGACGTATTAATCAAAGAATTGGAAATCACAAAATAAAAAGAGACGGCCATGCTCAGAAGAATCCTCATCCTCACCATGCTCTTCGCCGTGGTTACGGCCTGCAGCAAGAGCGACACCGACAAATCGGGCCATTCGTACGCCCTGTTACAAAAGGATGTACCGGGTGTATACGAAAACGAAAACAGCCTGTTCATCTACGACAACGACCTCTACCAATACGCCTACAACACCAGCCGGCACAGTTTCCGGATACAGAATACCTCCCAAAGCCGTTACATGGCGTGCATGCTGGAAACGGCTCCCGTGGTCGACCGATACGTCAAGGTGACGGTGGAAACACAGGGAATATCGAGTATCCCCTCGCAGGAATTGCAAGCCTTAGTCCTGAAAATATCTCAGGGCAAGGTCTGGCTATGGGACGAAACGAAAAATACAGGCCTCATCATTCGGCTCGAATAACCCTCCCCGGCAAATACGGAAAAAAGGTTCCGGCAGCCATAGCTGCCGGAACCTTTCCATTATATTGTCAGATATTTCCGCACAATCGGCCGGCTCACGCCACGCCCAAAATCGCACAAAGCGCTGGTTACAATTCCTTTCCGACGTTTATATGCACAGGCCCGAGAAGTCCGCTTTCCCGCAGCGGTTCATCGGCCGAGGGCCAGCGGATCACCCAGGTTTTGCGTGCCGCGGGCTTCTGCGCCGCATCGTAGACCAACCTATTGAACCAGCTCCCGGTCACTTCGACCACAACCGCATTGGTTCCGGGACGGACATAATCGCTGATGTCCGTACGGTAAGGCGGCGCCCAAAGCGTCTGCACAGGGCGGCCGTTCACCGTCACTGCCGCAATCATCCCGACACGCCCCAAGTCGAGCGTATAGGCAGCACCCGGCTCCCGGGCTTCGAACGTCGTTTCGTAAACCGCCGTGCCGGAGAACGCCCGCCCCTCTTCGGACAGGCCGAGGTCTTTCCAGGGCTTCAGTTCCGACAGTTCCAGCCTTTCGGGGGCACCCCAACCCGCCGGGAAACGAAGCGTCCAATCCCGCAGGGGGATCGCGGCGGCTTGCGTCCCTGCGGCGACGTGCGACTGCGGCAGATCGGACTCCGGGACATCCCTCCGGAATACGACGTAGCACGACCCTGACTGCGGCAGTTCGAGCGACACGCGGGTGCGATCCCCGCAGGCGACGGCCTGTGCCCGCGTTCTGCCGCCCGTCGCGGGATCCCACACTTCGACGATGCCGCTGCAACGGAAATCCAGCGTTCCGGCGAAGCCCGCACCTTTCGGAGGACACACGAAATACCAGTCCGCCCCTTCCGTACGGCGGTGCGCCCAAAGCACATCGCCCCGGACGTCGGGCGTTATGCCGGCGGCAGCGAGCGCCTCAGGAATCGCCAGCCCCGAAATCACACGACCCCTGCCGACTTTCCGCACGCCTGCGGTACGCCTTCCCCAAATCGCCTTTACGGCTTTGTCGAAACGCCGTTGCGCCTGCATTCCGCCGCTGAGCGTCGCCAACCCCTCGGGGGCCTCGCCGATAACGGTGGCGCCCGCCCGGACGAAGGCGAGGATCTTCTCGAGTGTTGCGGGCAGCATCCGGCAGTTGTCGGGCAGCCACAGCACGCTGTAACGGATACCATCGGGCGTCACGAACATTCCCTCCTCCACGCGGAGGCGGTTCATCAGGATATCGGGATTGCAATAGTCGTATTTGTATCCTTGCAGGAAGGCGGGATCCTGGTCGGGCTTGGGGCTCAGTTCGTCACCCAGGTACCAGATGATATCGGAAACGGGCCGCCCCCGCTCCATCATATAGCTGCAACGGGCAAAATAATCGTTGATGACGGGCATGTGTTTCCACCAGGTCTGCCCGCGCAGGAAAGGGGTGCCGATACCCGGCCCGCCGAACGATGTCCCGGGAGGCAGGAACGGCCGTTGCGGGTTATGCGTATAGGTATGGTATATGAGGTGCGTGACGCCCTCGGCCAGGTTGGTATTGGCGACCTCCTTGAGCATACTCCACTGTTCGTCCCACGTATGGGTGAACGAGGTAAAGGCTTCGGCCGAAACCCGCGGCTTGCCGTAGAAACGGGCGGCCGAGGCGGCCGGTTTTATGGGCTTGAAATTCAGCGACCCGACGAAGCCGTCGGTGAAAGGCTGCCAGAATTCGCACATCGGGACATCGGCATATTTGTAATACTCGAGGATGTCGGCCGGGAAAACGTCGCCGGCGGCCGTTTCATACGAAATAGTCAGGCCCTTCTCCCGGGCGAGCGCAGCCATCGTCCCGTAGAAATTCTCGGAAAAAAGTTTCGAAATCGTCGCACGCCAGTCGCGCAGGAACCGCGCCGTGGTCTCCTGGTCGTCGACCACGAAGCCCATGACGGCCGGAAGCCAGCTGCGCAGCGCATAGTCGTTACGCCCGGCGAACTCGGCCTCCATATCGTCCGTCCAGGTCTGGGTCTCGCATTCCCAGCTGTCGAGCAGCATGCCATCGAGCAGCCCGCCGGACAAAGGGCCGTCGTGCAGGCGTCCGATGTAGCCGGCGAACTGCGCCCGGGCCCCGTCGGGCGACAATTTGTTGCACTCCCACCCGGTTCCTTCGGGAGGGGCCGGTGAATTCCGCCGGCCGGTATTGACATGGCCGATGCGCAGGATCGTCCAGCGCCCCTCGGGCACCGTCCACTCCAGCGTACCGTCTTCGCGCATCGCATCCGTGATGTCCACGATCCGATCCCGGGCAACATATGCGGCAGGGTTCTGCTGCGGGTGGGCGTTCGCCCGCTCCAGGTTGCGGAGCGTCCATCCCGCCTCGGACTCCCAGCAGTTTTTCCGGGCTGCCGTATACAGTTTGAGCGACCAGAGCGTCATGTCGTATTTGTTTTCGATCGTAATACGGTACCTGGCAGTTGCACCGCCGTCGGCACAGGCGAACGAGACCGGGGTATTATCCTGCGAATTGGCCGAGGGCACCGCACCGTGCATGACCCGCGTGGCATGCCCGTCAGGGGCTATGGCTTCGACGCTGAGGGTGATGCCAGGCTCGTAACAGCGGGGATGGTTGATGCTGTTCATGCTCGGCAGTTCGATGGTGCGGATCGTGACTGCCTCGGGGAACGTGACCTCGATCCGCACGGGTTCGCCGTCGCCGCACGGCGGCAGGTGCACCGGGCTGCGGTTCGTACCGGAGAGCACCTCCTTCCACGGCAGGTCGCGGTTCCCTTCGGCCGAGAGGGGCTTCAGGAAATCGCCGGTATCGTCCAGCGGCGTGGGAAAGGCCAGCACGGCAATGTCGCGGTAATCGCGCCATGCCTCCCGCCCCGTCTGCGGAAGGGGCAGCACCACGCCCCTGTCCCCTGCCGAAGCATCCGTGCGGCTCCAGGCCAGATGGCGCATCGCATTCGACGGTTCGATCCACGGGCCGCCCGAGGTCGCCCATCCCGAGCAGTTCTGCATCGTAAAGCGCAGCCCCAGCCGGTGCGCCTCTTTTGCGGCATGCTTCACCACGTCGTCCCACATCGGGCTCAGCGCCGTGATCTGGGGTTCGACGCCCGGCCACGGGCCGCCGAACTGCCCGTGGAACAGCTGCACGCCCGAAATCCCCGCTCCGGCAATCGCCTCGAGGTCTTCGGTAATTCCCTCGGCCGATACATTGCCGCCGATGAAATGGAACCACGTCTGGGGATAGTTGATCCGGGGCGGCGTCCGGAAATTGGAAATATCGTCCGCCCCGAAGGGACGGCGCAGCTCTTCCGCATCGGGCACGGCCGCCACCTGGCCGAAGGCCGCGCGGGCGGCCATGACGGAGAGCAGTAAAAAGCAGGTTTTATAGATGATTCTCATAAGTCCGGGTATTAGCAAACAACACGTTACGGAAGGGTTAGCGTACCAGGGGGAATTCCGAGATGCGCAGCGTCGTACAACCGTAGGGTATCAGTTCGATCTCCTCCTCGGGGCAGGGGCTTGCGCAAACCGAGTACGGCAGGGGCCCGGCCATTTCGTTATACAGCGTCCAAGTCGGGATCTCGCGCGCCCTGACCCGTATCCTGACGGGTGCATTTTCGGGATTCCAGAAAAAGCGTCCCTGCTGTTTTTCCTTGTCCAAAGATACGGAAAAATGTTTTTCGGGTTGTTCCGCGGCACGCGCAAGTATCCCGTAATTCCACTTGTCGGCGGAGGTCACCTCGTAATATTCGTCGCCGAACTGGGCTGTCTCGCCGTCGCCGAACGGTTTTTTCTCCCAAGTCTCCCGCATGGCGAGGGCATACACCAGCGGGCCGCGCTCGACGGCCACGGAGTTTTCGTACCAGCGGCTCGTGGTCACTTCCATCGGCAGGCGCAGCACGAGCCGGTCGCCGTCGCGCCACTCCCGGTCGAAGACGGCCATGCTCCCGCCGCGGGGATTCCCGATCACCGTCCCATTCAGGCAGACCTCGGCATCGCGGCACCAGGCGGGAATGCGCAGGTGGAACGGGAATTTACAGGCTTTTTTACCGGACATCCGGATCGTGAAGCGGATTTCGTCCTCCATGGGATAGGCCGTATCTTCGCCGATCGTGACCGCATGCCCGCCGCCGACCTTCAGCGAAACTTCGGAAGGCGAATAGAGCATCGCCACCACACCGCCGCCGGGCGCGGCATACCACAGGTTCTGCGTGAACTTGGGCCATCCCTGGTGCATGTTCGAGAAACAGCAGGGGTATCCCGAAAGCGTCCCGAAAACGATGTCCGTGCGGGCGTGGTTGGCGTCCTCGTAGAAATTATGCGTATGGCGGGTCGCCATCACCTGGTTGGGCTGCTGGAAATACTGCTTGTGCATGAAGTCGTCGGTGACCTGCGTCGGCAGGGCATTGAACGCGATGCGTTCGAGGTGGTCGGCAAAGGCGACGTCGCCCGTGATTTCGGTCATCTTTTCGAGCGAATACATCAGCTCGACGGCCGAACACAGCTCCGAGCCCTGCGTAGGGTTATTCCCGTGCAGCCCCTCGTCCCCGCCGAACATTCCCTGGGGCTGGCCGTGCAGCAGCCGGATATCGGACAGCCCCTTTTTCACGGCGTCGATATACTCCCGGTCGGGATGCTGCTGGTAATAGATAACCGGTTCCTTGAGCCCCTGCGCCAGGTTTACGCAGTGGATGGAGCCGAAGCGTTTGAGGTCGTCCGAGCGAAGGAACATACGGGTGAAATCATGCCCCTGGCTGTGGAGCAGGTCGCCCAGTTCCAGCAGGAATCCGTCGCCGGTCAGGTTGTAAAGCCAATAGACGGCCTGCAAATTGTCGCACACCCGGTAGCGTGCCCAGAATGTCCAGTGGCCCAGCGGTTTTTCGGGCAGGGTTTTCAACTGGTACCGGAAATAGCGGGTCATGAAATCGACGACGCGCCGGTCGCCTGTCGCGGAATAGTACTGCTGGAGTATCTTCAGCACCACCATCCTCGGCCACCAGTCGGCCGAGTTGTCGCGTTGCAGGCCCGCCTCGTAAGGATAGTCCTGTGCCGGGCCGAAATAACCGTCTTCGCGCTGGCTTTGCAACGCCCATTCGACCCAGGGCTGCACTTTTGCCTTGAGCTGCCCGTCATCCAGGATATAGGCCAGCGGCAGCAGCCCGTCGATCCAATAGGGGCCGCGCTCCCACTGGTCGCCGTCGCCGCCCAGCCAGCCGTTACGCGGGCCCATGACCTCGGGATAGAGCCTGTCCATCTGTCCGGTCGCCCCGGAACGCTGGCGTTCCAGCATTTCGAGCAGCCAGCCCTGCGCCCGGATCGCACCCAGCGGCAGCTCGGCATAGGCTTTGGGCGCCAACGGCGCCCGGTTGTGCGCAAAAGGCGCCCCGGAATCTTCGCCGCCCGCAAACCCGGCGGCAGGCGCAAAGGCGAGCGCCAGCATCATACATATTTTCAGATATTTCATGTCCTCTCAATTTTTATCCTGCGGAGTAATTTTCACCCGTTCGAAGAATTTGACCCGTACCGGCCCCAGCAGGCCGGAAACCCGCATGTACTTCTCCGCATCCGGGGCGTCGTATTTGCTGATGTTGCTTCGGGTCATCCGTTCCCCCGGGGGCAGCTTGCCGTCTCCGATGAGCCGGTTAGGCCAAAGGTTGACCACGTCGACCGACAGGCGGTTGCGCCCGGCACGGACATACGGAGTGATGTCGACCTCATAGGGCGAGCACCACGAAACGGGGAATTCATGTCCGTTCACCCGGATCACGGCCACATCCTGCACATTTCCCAGGTCGAGCAGCACCTTCCGCCCCCGGATCTGATCTTTATCCAGATCGAAAGCGTTTTCATAGACCGCCTTTCCGGAATAATAGCGGATCAGGGGCTCCGGGGATTCCGTCCACGAGATCAGTTCCGGAAAGACAACGGCCTCTTTCGGGCCCCAGTCAGGGTCGAAGCGCACGCTCCAGTCGCCGCCGACGGTGATTTCCGACGGCAGGCGTTTCGCCTCCGCGACCGAGGTGCTTCCGTTCGACCAGTACACCGTGTAGTGTCCCGGGTCGTAAACGGCGGCATAGACATCCGTCCCCGCATATTCGAACCCGACCTGCGGATAGCGGGGCGAGGAGGACTGCGCCGCGGAAAGCGGAGAACCGCTGCGGTCGACCCGCACGATGTGCTCCGCCTGCCCGCCGCCTTCGGTGAACACTACGAACACGGCTCCTTCGGGGGCAAAGTGCATCGGGATATGCGTGTATCCGTCCTTCTCGTAATAATAGGCCACCGGGCTGATCCTGCCCGTGAGCGGATCCCAGAACTCGGGAGTCCGCCCCGTAACCCTGAAGCGGCATTCGACATCCTCGAAGCGGTCGTAAGCGACGGGCGTGTAACGGTAGTAATAGTCGTCAATGCCGTTCAGGGCGAAACGATTTGCCACGAAATAGATATCCTGCCGATCCGTGGCGCGGTGGATATAGTCGAGCTTCGTCGCCGGGTTATCGGAGACATACGAGAAATCGGGTGGTGCCGAAAGCGACCTGAGCACATGGCTCAACTTCTGCCCGCGGATGACGCGCCCTTTGCCGTAGAGGTTCTCGGTGCGGTTGACGCCGTCCAGCCAGCTGCCCGCATTGCACCGCCACATACGGTTCACGATGTCGTTCAGTTCCCTGTCCCCATCCGGATAGCGGGACAAGCCCGTCGTCCGCCGGGGCGGCTCGCCGACGAGCACCATGCCGTCCAGCACCAGGCGCTCGATCCTGCGCATCACGTCGAGGTCGATCTGTTCGAGGCGGGGCAGCACCAGCACCCGGTACGACATGCCGTCGGGCAGCACGAGGCGCCCGTCCTCGACCGAAAGGCGGTTCAGGATCACGTCCTTCGAACATTTGTCCCAGTCGTAACCGGGGCCCAGGTCGGTCACCTCCTCTTTCAGGAAGACCATGTTGGGGACGTCATCGCCGTTGTAATAGAGCGCATCGGCGACGAACAACCCTTGTTGGAGCAGGTACGAACAGCGGCCGATATACCCCACGAAATCCCCGGCCTGCTCCCACCACGTCACGTTGGGGTTGAGATGCGTACCGGCGAAATACTCGATGCCGGGTTTGCCGTACTCCCCGGGCGAAGTAGTGAAGGTGTGCCATACCAGGCGGTTGACGCCCGAACAGAATATCCGGTCGATCAGTCCTTTCAGGTCACGGGGCGACCGTTCCCAGTGCGGGCCGATGCTGGTCGGGCCTTCGGCTTCGACGAACCGCTTACCGTTGGTATGCGCCGCACAGGCGCTTTGCCGCACCGACAGGCGCGCCTGCTCGGAGGCGACGTGCGAAGTGGAGCGCGCCCAGTATTCACCGTGGGGAATATCGCATGCGCCCATGACCTCCAGAGCATCGACCGGCGTGTAACAGGGTCCCCCGGCCTCGGGGTCTATCAGCATGCCGTTCGCGTTGGCGAACTCCCGGAAAGGCTTATAGTGGTAGTTGAGGATGCAGTCGCTGACCGTCCGGCGGATGTCCTGCAGAAAACGGTTCGACACCTCGGGGCTGTCGACGACACGGCCGGTCATCACCGGCAGGTAGGCCCAGAGATCGTAGCCCCGGAATTTCCGGAACTCTTCGGGAAAACGGTTCGTCCAGTTGACGAGCCCCATTTCCCAACTGTCGGTCAGCAGGAACTTAACGCTGTTCCCCTCTTCCCGCGCAGTCCCGACCAGCGGTTGCAGCACATGCTCGCGGAACGCATCGAAGGCGTCGGGATTCAGGTGGTCGAGCGACAAGCCCGCCCATCCGTCGCTCGAAGTCGAGGTATGGGCTCCGGTGCATGTCCAGCCGTAGCGGATCACCGTCCACTCCCCTGCCGGGGCGTCCCATTCGAGCGTCTTGCCGTCGTAAAGCGCCGTCAGGTCGAGTATCTCCTCCCGGGGGAGGGGCTCGGCACCGGAATCGTAATAAAAGTCGGCGCTCAATCTTTCGAGCGGAAACATCTCCTGGAAACCCAGTCCGCTGAAAAACGCCTTGGCCGACCAGTTCGGGATAGCCTCATCGCGCATCGGAGTGCCCTCCGGAGCCTTTTTCACGGCCTGCACACGGACATCCTCATACATATACCATGTCGGCGGCTGCGGCAGTTCCAATTCGACCCGGTGTCCTCCGGCGACGTCGGTTTCCGACCAGGTCAGTTTTTTCAAGGCCAGTTCGGGCGTGATATACGGCCCGCCGGGATTCCAGCCGCTGGTCACGTTGACGGCGAGGGCGATCCCCAGCCGGTCGGCCTCGCGCACCGCATGGCGGTAAAGCGCCATCCAGCCGGGCGAGAGGAACACGTTGCCCGGCCCGGGCTTTCCGGTCACCTGGTTGAATCCCCCGGCGTCGATCAGCGAGGCCGACCCGTAGCCTTTGGCCTTCATCTCTTCGAGGTCGCGGGTGATCGACGCCTCGGTGGCGACCCCGTTGAGCCACCACCAGTAACACGACATCCCGGCCTCGCCGGGAGGCGAAGCGAATTTTTCGGCCAGTTCCCCGGGCGAAACCTTCGTTACGGGCGCCAGGCTGAAATCGGCCTGCGCAGCGGCACGCTGCCCGGCAATCAGGGAGAGGAAAAAAACAATCGGTAAAAAACGCATATCATCGGTAATTTCAGGTTATGGCTCATCCGTCTGTCAGAGGGCCTTGTGCAACCCCTCGTGTTTGACCACCCATCCTTTCGAGGGAAATCCGGGGGCATTGCCCGACGGCGCACCGTCCCAGCCGGCAGCCATCATCGCCACGGCATAGAGCAGCCCGCCGTTGCCCGGGAAATAGGGGAACGGCGCACGTCCGCCGCCGACCAGCCCGCAGGCATCGAAGTCGAAGGCCGGGTAATCCAACAGGTAATCGACCGCCATTTCGGGTTTCCCGAGCCGGGCGGCGCACATGGCGAGCATGGGGAAATCCCAGCCCCAGGTCTCGTGCAGCTTCCATTCGCGGTGCACCTTCATCAGCGTCCGCTCCATCGTGGGGATATCCACCCCGTCGCCGGGCAGCATACCGTAGGCGCCGATAAGCGCCGGATGCTCCCAGTTGTAGCGCGTCCACATCCCGTCGATATTCTCCCACGAAACGTATACGCCCTGCTGCACGGGAAGCGGCGACAATTTATCGCAGACCCGTCCGTACTCCGCCTTTGCCGGCAGGCCCAGCCGCTCGCGCCACAGGCCGGCGATCCGCAGCCCGGTGAGCCAATAGCTCAGCTCGAATGTCGGGTTGATGGTCGTCCGCGGGTCGGCATTCTCGCCTACGACCTGCAACGGGTACCCCAGGACATAGCGATCCGCCGCCACATCGTAATGCGCATAGGAAGCCATGAAATCGGCGGTTTCGAAAACCACGTCACGCCATTTTTCCAGCGTTTCGCGCGTGGGATGCTGCCGGTATTCGAGTTCGGCGTAGAAAATCGGGTGCGGCTGTTGCCAGATGAGCAGCGCCGTGGTTTCCAGCGGCCACTCCCACCACGCATGGTCGCCGATAGTCTTGGGCCAGCGGGCGCCATCGTATCCCTGCATGGCGGCTTTGCGCCTGTACGTGGCAAGATTGTCCGCAAAGACCTCCATCATCCCGGAAGCCATCTTCCAACGGCCCCACAGGGCATAGTGGGTGCAGTGCCACCAGATCATCTCGTGGTGGTACTTGCCGTACCAGCCGTTATTGACAAGGCCGCTCTCCTGCGGCGGGAGGGATCCGGCCTCGTTGACGGCCATCACGTATTGGGAGAGCACGACCCGCCGTTCCAGCTCGCGCCAGCGGGGATCGGAACTCCCCGAGAGGTCGATGGCACCGCCGCCCTCCCAGAACTCGCGCCAGTGCCGGGCGCTGGCGCTTCGGGTCTGGGCGAAGGTCGGCACGGCGGCATTGCCCACGATCTTGTCGAAGCAAACCACAAAACTGATCTCCCGCGCATCGGTGGCGGGAATCAGTTCGTAACAGTGCTCCTGCGTCCGGCGGAGCACTGCCCCGGCGTCCCACTGCACGTGGACATCGTAATTCGTATCGTCGAGCTGCCTGTGGAAGCTGGCCATATGCGTCCCGGGCGAAAGCTCCGTAAGGTGCCTTCCGGGGCTGTCCCAGTCGGCGGCACTGCCGAATTCCGTGTTCGACGGGAAAGGAAACCGCAACGAGATGCCGACCGTTCCGTCGGCCACTTTTTCCGACTCGATCCTCACGGCCACGGCGTCCTTCTCCGGATGCCCGACAGTCGTTACGACCACTTCCCGGCCGTCGATGCTATAACGGCTCGTCGCCGTCCCCGTCCACAGGTCGAGCCGCTGCACGGGATCGGTCAAATCCCCGATCCCGGCCCGCGAGCCGTCGTCCTTTATCAACACCAGCCCGATGCGCCCCAGGTTGATCCGCTGCGGGTTGCGCACCATCCAGTCGCGCAACGCCCCCTGCTCGGGATTGGGAATGTCATAGCGCACCATACGGCCCTGCGCCTCCCATTCCGCGCCCCTGAAATCTTCAGGGCGCTGCCCCTGCGGCAGCGGGAAACGGTACCAGCCCCAGTTCGACATCGTATTGGCATTGTCCGAAAAGGTCTGCATACCGCTGATATCGAACCCGAAGGCGAACTCCCCGTTGCCGACCTGCATCGGCCCGCGCAGATTGCCCTCCCGGATTTCGGGGTTATGGCGCGTTACGACCGCTTTGCGGTCTATTTTCCTGGCCGCATACGCAGGATGCGAAAGCGGCAACAGGGCTGCACACAAAACGAGGGCGGCAGCCCTGGCGGGCCGGGACAGATATCCGGCCGGGATTTCAGCATTCATATCGGTTCGGGTTTGGGATTCGTATTCCATCTAAAAAGTTTGCGGTTCCGGCCGAGCGGCAGGCAACCGCAGGCCGTGCATCGGGAACCGTTTTTTCCGTATTACAAAATTGCCCCTTATTTTCAAAACGGCAGGCGGATAAATTGATTTTTAGCCTGTGTATTTTGACCGAACGGGATCCGGCCATCTGACGGAAGCGGTTCCGGCACAGGAGTCTTCGGGAAAGGAATTGCCAGAAGGGAAAAGGCCGGAATTCCACTTCCGTCCGGAAAAGGCAGGGGCGGAGCCGTTACAGCCTCCGCCCCGCCCAATCTTACCGTCATCCGTCAATACACCTCGAATTCATAGATTCTGGCGGTATTTCCTTCGCTTTGGTCAGGTTTTGAGACCACGAGCCTCACGTATCGGGCTGTTACGGGCTGCGGAAGAACCCTGTCGGTTTCGAGGGCCGTGTTGTCGTAGACCGTGTCCACCGTTTTCCACTCTTCGCCGGTGCTCCGGCGCACCTGCAGGGAGTACTCCTTTGTGATGTAGTCCAGGGCTTCGAGCGCAGCGTGCATGACATACCAACCCCGGATCGTGGTCTCCCGTCCGAGATCCACCCCCAGCAGCTTGGGTTTGGCATCGCTGTAATCGCACCACTTGGTGGATACGTCCTCGTCGGTGGCGCACTCGGCCCTCTCGGAGGCGTTGACCTCCCCCGACCTTTCCACGACGGGTTTGCCGTAGAGCAGGTTTCGCCGCCCGGCCTGCGAGGCGTCGGCGCCTTTCACGGGCAGCTGCACGCGCAGCAGGTCGCAGGCCGCACCGATACCTCCGGCGGGGTCTTCGGCCACCGTCGCCGCGAACACCACGATGCGCGGGTCGTCGGGCAGTACCAGCTGCCGTGCCCCCTCGGGGATGTCGAGGCCGATGCGGAACATGTAGGTGAATTCGTAGGGCCTGTCCTCGTTGCGGATCATATCATGCTTGTGCGTGCCCACGAAGGCCACCTGCGCATCCTTGAGGTAGGGCTCGGTATGCCCCGTATGGCCCCACTGTCCGATGAAGCCGCCATAATAGGGTACCAGTGCCGTGTGCTCCTTTCCGTCGACGGTGAATACGGCCTGCGTGTCGTTCATGGTCGAGGCGGCCAGCAGGTAGAGCTTGCCGTAGCGCCCGCGGGGCAGGTCGATGGTGTCGCGGCGGCATTTGACGCCGTTCTCCGCGGCGGGATCCCCCATCTCGAAGCCGACACCCCCGTACACGATGCGGGACGGCAGCAGCTCGGCGGCGTAGGAGCAGCCCTTGCCGTCGAAGTTGGCGTCCGAGCGGAACGGGTTGTAAGAGGCCGTTTTGACGTTGTAAGGCAGCTCCACCGCCGCCTCCGCGGCGGGCGTGAGCGCCCGGGCGGGCTTGGCGAGTTTCACGCGGAAAGTCTTCATGCCGAAGGGCCCGACCTCGAAGCGCAGCTCGCGGCCGCAGAACTCCGCGTCGCCCACGACATCCTCCACGCCGTTGAGCTCCCGGGCATCGACGATCTGCGCCGCGAAGCCCACCACGGCCTGCTGCGACCCGAGACCCGAGGTCTCGTAGAAACGAACCACATATTCGTCCGAATCCTCGGCCTGTTTGAGCGCCCGCAGCGCCACATTGGGGTTTTGCGAGGAGGCCAGTGAGAAGCTGCGGCCCAGCACCCCGCCGTGGCGGGGCGCGACGAATGCCCGAAGCGGCTGGTTGAGCACCTCGGCCTTGCGCACGGCACCTCCCGCGCGGTAATCGCCCGCGTGCCCTACGATCGAGTAGGTGAACGTATGGTGTCCGAAGTCCTGCTTGTTCTGGTAGGCGTAGCCGCCCTTGGTCGCAGGCGTATGCAGCAGCGTAAGGCGCAGCGTGTTGTCCGCGGGTTTGTCCCAGCCGTACTTGCTGTCGTTGAGCACCGAGACCCCGTAGCTGCCGTCCGCGTCGGTGAGGTCGGCCCACTGCTGCGCATAGACCTCGTAGGCGGTCGCGGTGTTGTTGCCCCGCGCCACGGAGCCCACGCCAAGGTCATAGACCGCCTCGGGGTTCGAGACCGAAAGCGGGAACTCGGCCTTCAGCAGCGCATTGGACGACTGCCAGTCGATGTCGTTCACAAGGTCGATCCTGTCGGCCTGGGCGCCTTCGCGCAGCGTGATCCACTGCCGGAAGCGGGAATCCCCCAGCGTGCGTTCCACGCATACCGAGGCGCGCAGGGGCCCCTCTTCGGCCACGGTGACCTTCACCTCGCCCGTGATGGCCTGCGGCGATGCGTCCACAGTCTTCTTGAGGATCTCCCAGGCCGGCCAGCTGTAAGACTCGTTCTGCGGGAAGAACGCAAGGCGGATGGACTTGCCGGCGGCCACCAGTTCGCGGCCATGACGCTTGTCGACGATCGACGAGATGTCGCCGTTGGCGTCCAGCGTAAGTTTATAGACGCTGTTCTCCAGCCCCCATGCGCCGGCCTTTATCGCCGGGGCCTTCGGCTGCCCGCCCTTGCGGATGTCGTAGACGGCATACCCCGCAGCCGGGACGGTGGCCTCGACCAGCAGCCGCGTCTGCCCCTGCTGCGTGCCCAGCACCTGCGAGGGAACCCGGACGCCCTTGTCGTCGTAGACCGTGAACTTGCTGCCTTCGAGCGGAAGCGTAACCTCCACCACGTCCGAGACCTCGAACCCCGCAGCGTTGTAGAGCACCACGGGGAGCCCTTTGACATCGGTATCCAGACCCCGCGAAACCGCGCCAACCGAGGTCGTGAGTACGTCCCCGAACTGTTTGAGCGAGATCAGCTCGTCGTTCCACGAGAACTCGTAGGCACGGGGGAGGCTCGTACCCGTAAGGTCGTCGTGAAACTGGTGCCAGATAAAGCGTTTCCAGGCCTCGGTGAGAACCTCGCGCGGGTAGGGCACGGCCCCGAGCCAGTCGGCGGCAACGGCGCTGCGCTCGGCAGCGTCCGCAAGCTGCTCGTTACGGCGGTTGTAGAGCTTCATCGCGGCCTGCGAGGTATAGCAACCCGTGGCATGCACATCCATCAGCAACTCCCCGTTCCACACCGGAAGCTCCGGGTGGGAGGAATAGGGAAGATAGTCCTTGTAGAGGCGGTCGCTCGTGGCGCTGATGATCTCCACCGGCCCGTCGCCCTGCAGTCCCAGTTCCAAAGCCCGAACCGACTCGATGGTCGGGGCGCCGCCCGTGTCCCCCGTACCATAGTAATGGTAAACGGCATTCAGAGGGTTGCTCTGGGCGATGTCCTGCAGGTACTTGCTGTGACTGAGGTCTTCGTAACGCCACTTGGTCGTATAGTTGTGCGCGTCCATCACGGCCATGATACGGGAGCCGTCAACGCCCTGCCACAAGCCGATCTCGAACGGAATCTTGCTCGTACCGTGGAACGGGCGGTGCCGCCACATGAGTTTCTGAGTCGAGAAACCGATAAGACCGCTGTGGGCCGCGATCGTCGGAAGCGTCCACCCGAAACCGAAGCAGTCCGGAAGGAAGATGTCCGTGCCTTCGACCCCGAATTCCCGGCGGTAGAAGTGCTGCCCGTACAGGATATTGCGCGTGAAGGACTCCGCAGAAGGGATGTTCGGATCCGTCGCGTCCCACGTGCTGCCCGTGACATGCCAGCGCCCCTCGCGGATGTAACGCTTGATCAACTCGTACTGGTGGGGGTAGTACTCCTTCATCCACTGGTACTTGATGCCCCCTTCGAAATTGAATACATAATCCGGGTAGGTGCCAAGGAGGAACAGGTTCTGATCCAGCGTCTTCGGAATGTACTCACGGATCGAACGCTGCACATCCCAGTTCCACTGGGAATCAAAATGGGCGTTCGAGACTAAATAGGCCCGAACCCTATCCTGTGAAAAAACCGCTGCGGCGATAAACACCGACATTAACAATAATAAAATGCGTTTCATGGGCTGGTTGGATTAGACTATTTCTGGGTTAAAGAATTTTATATCCGTATCGGGTTCCAAAATTAGCCGGAAACGCCCCGCAAAAAATATTTTTAAATGACATATTAGTATGATCTTTTGACATAATTCGTAAAAAAGCACAAACGACCCGGATATTTCGCACTCCCGGCACAAAAACAGGGCTGCGGGGCATCCGGCAAAAACGGGGACACCATGTCCGGAATACAAAAACAGGAATGCGGAAAGCGCCCCTTGGCCTTCCGCATTCCAGCTCCCGAATCCGGGGGCGAGGGCACCCCCGGATGTTCAATCGAAACACTCCGGACAGGGGCGCGGCACAAGTTCGAATTCGAGCACACCGCCCTGCACGATCTGTTCGTGCGTGATGAAAGGACGGGTGAGCCGCTCGCCGTTGAGCCGTGCCGCACGGATATACTTGTTCACTTTCGACGCCCCCGGGGATTTGATGACAAAACTGCGGCCTCCGGGCAGGGCGATTTCCACCCGTTCGAAGATCGGAGAACCCAGGGCATATTCCCCCGAGGCCGGATTGACCGGATAAAAACCCATCGCCGCAAAGACATACCACGCCGTGAGCGCACCGCCGTCCTCGTCGCCGCTCAGCCCGGTCGGGCGGTCGTCGAACCAGATGTCGGCAATCTGCCGGACACGATGCTGGGTTTTCCACGCAGCCCCGGCGTAATTGTAGAGCCACGGGACATGGAACGCCGGCTCGTTGCCTGCCGGCATGAGCCCCTGCAACCCAGTAGCGTCGGGCATCCGCCCCATGAATTTCCACTTGTCGATCTCCGGCCCCCGGTTATAAGCCTCGTCGAGACGGCGGACGAAAGCCTCCTCTCCACCCATCAGGGCGATCAGTTGCGGAATATCGTGTTGCACATGGAAGACATGGACGCAGGCATTGACCTCGGCGAAGTAACTCCGGGCTCCGAAGCCATCGCACAACTGCGGGTCGAACGGCTCGACCCATTCACCCCGCTCGTTTCTGGGGGCGAAATAACCGATCGCCGGATTCCAGAGATTCAGATAGTTGCGCGAACGCCGCAGCAACAGTTCATAATCGTCCATGCGCCCCAAGTAACGCGCGACCTGCGCCAGGCACCAGTCGTCGTAGCTGTGTTCGAGCGTCACGGAAACCGCCTGCCTCTTTTCCCAGCCGTCGTCGATATACGGATATTTCTCCGGCTCTCCGGGAGCCAATGCCGGGAAATAACCGTGTTCGGAATAAAACCTGTCGGGCTCGCGCGCCGCCCCCGCACGCCAGGGGATCATCGTACCTTCCAGCGCATTCTTGCGGAGCCCCTCGTAAAGTTTTTCCACATCGAACCCCGTGATTCCCTTGCGGATGGCCTCGGCTGCGAACGAGGCCACATGGTTGCCGATCATCGGATCCCCGTGCCAGTCGGGGCCGCCGCCTTCGAACCAGTCGCCGCCCCACTCCGTCAGTTCGGGAAAAGAGGGCACCCACCCCCATTGCTCGTAGATGCGGGCATACGACTGCAGCTCGTCGGCCTTGCGCGCAGGATCAAGCAGGATACCCAGCGCATGGAGGTTCCGGTAGGTATCCCACATCCAGTCATCGTTGTAAAACGGCCGCGCATCTTCGTGGACACAGCGGTCGAAGCCGCTGTAATACCGCCCGTATTCCGACTGGTCGACCATCCGTTCATACGTACGGTAAAGCGAGGTATAGAATATCCGGCGTTCCCGGTCGGTTCCGCCCTCCACGCGTATGCGCCCGAGCGCCTTTTCCCAAATGTCCCGGCTCCGCTTCTTAACCGCACCGAAAGCAAGTCCCCCGGTTTCGGCTTCGAGGTTGGCACGCGCCTGTTCCACGCTGATATAGGAGATACCTACCCGGAAGCACACCTTACCGAACCCTGCCGGGGCAGAGAACCAGGCGCCGACATCGCGGCCCGACGCCGATCCCTCCGCGGAAAGCCGCTCCCCGCAACGCGTGCCGGAGCTATCGAAAGGCCGGTCGGCGACGGCATAGAAATATTGGCGGGCATAATCGACCGCTTCCCAGCCCGAAACGACCCGGTCACCGCAGACATCGACCTCGCCTTCGGAAGAGAGCCGGAAAAGCACGTTCGCCTGCCGCCCTGCATCCGTGAAGTCGAATTCGTAAAGGGCCGTCCGCTCGGCGGTCGTCCACTCGGCCCATATCCCGAAATCCTCCAGCCACACCCGGTGCGACCAGGGATGCAGTTCCTCCAGGTCATGGTCGTACCACGAAGAGGAGCGCGCCGGGTCGAACGAGATGTCGCCCGCCGTGGGCATGACCGAACCGGCGATCCCGCTCCGGTAGCGGGGCATATTGAGGGCGATGCCGTATATCCGGTCGGAAAAATAGCGGTCATTGAGCCCGGGCTCGGTTACGGGGTAGATCCGCACCATGGAATGGGGCCGGTGCACCTGCGGGGTGACGGTCGTCAGCAAAGGGGCCACGCCGCCGATATTGGGATCGACCCAACGGCCCACGCCCTCGTCGCGGCAGGCGGCCAGGGCGGCAGCGAGGCCCGCGGAAAAGGCCAGGAGTAAAATTCGCGGTTTCAGCATTATTCTATGTTTTTATCAGATAAGAAAATTCGTAAAAAATCGGTTCCGGGAGCGGGAATTACGGGCAAAAATCCCTATATTTGTTAAGTAAGCCATAAGCCATGAAGTACATTCTGAAGGAGATCACCCCGCTGGGAAAAAACGACCTGTTCATCGCAAACTACTGGCCCGACAACCAGATGGATTTTCCCCTCCATTTCCACGAGGACTACGAATTGTGCCTGACGCTCAACGTGCGCGGGAAACGCATCCTGGGTAACCTGGTCGAGGATTTCACCGAAAAAGACCTGGTCATCACCACTCCCAACGTACTCCACTGCTACAAACGCGACGACGCCTTTCTCAACGTCCGCTGTGAGGTCGTCGTGATCCAGTTTCCCAAAGAGCTTCCCTCGTGGGGCATTTTCGACACCGACCAACTGCGGAACATCCGCAACCTGCTCTGCCAGCCTGCCCCGGGGCTCAAATTCTCGGAAGAGACGGCCGAAGCCGTCCGGGAGCGATTGCTGCGCCTGCCCCGAACCGAGGGGTTCGAGGCCGTTCAGCTGTTTTTCGGGATACTCCACGAACTGGCCTGCGCCGACCGCACACAGGTTGAGCTGATCGGAGTCCAGAGCAGCGACAGTACCCTTCCGCACAGCCGCCGCATCAACAAGATCGTACAGTTCGTCGAGAAGAACTACCACCACAAAATCTCGCTGGAAGACGTCGGCGAACTGGTCGGCATGTCCGCCTCATCGGTGAGCCGCTTTTTCAAACAACGCACCCGCCACAATTTCTGGGACTATCTCAACGGGTTCCGCATCGACCGCGCCGCACAAATGATGATCGAAACCGAGCACACCATCTCGGAAATCAGCTATGCCTGCGGGTTCAACAATATCTCCAACTTCAACCGCGTATTCCGGGAGCGGATCGGCACGACGCCGAGCGACTACCGCAACAAATTCAAGGAGTCGATCATCCCCGACCGCTGACCTCCGGCACCGCGCACACCCGGCAATTACACCGGAACCGCCGTACGCCACAGGCACCGCCCGGGCGTACGGTCTCTATTCCGGGTCAAGGGAAATCCGGGCTATTCGCCGTTCCACAACTCTTTGATGGTCTGTTCGATGTCCATTCCGTAGGGAACCTTGTCGCTTTTGGCGACGGCTCGGCTCAGGAATACCGGTCCGCCGGCCGTGAGCGATACGACGCGCGCACCGGGCATCTCGAGATGGCCGTGCGGATCGTTTTCGCGCAGCCAGTCATAGGCATAGCGCAGCCATGCCCGGCGCGCGGGGACATCCTGCATATAGAACCAGGTGATCTCGTCATATCCCCACACGTAATGGTCGTTGAGATCAGCCACCCCGGGGTGGTCGCTGACCCCGAAATTATCGAACTCGACCAAATAGGGCAAGGCATCGCACCGCCAGCCGCTCGGGGTGACACAGGCAGGGCTCTTGCCGAAAATGGCATTGAGATGCCCCTTTTCCAGCACGCACCGCATCGGCTCTTCGGGAACTTCCTTGATGCGCAGCGGGTATGAGTTGAAATCGAGAAGACTCCGCTCGCCGACCATCATGCCCTGGCTGCCCGCATGGGCGTCGAAAAGCACGAAGTGGCGGCGGGCACGCGGATAAACCCATGCGCGGACTTTCTTCAGGAAACTGTCCCACGACTGCCACTCGTGGTCGTTCATGCCCATCAGGTAGACCTGCCCCAGGTGTACGGCCTCAACACCGATATCCACATAGGAGCCGATCAGGTACATCAGCCACAGCTGCGTCTCGACGCGCGTGATATCGGGCACGCTGCCGCCCGGCCCCCACAGGTCGACATACTTGCCGTCGGGCGAGAGCATCTGCGAATAGTCGAAATTACGCTCCTCGACGGGTAACCCCAGCGCCTCGAACGCCCAGGCCGGCACGGGGACTTCGTTCACGTCGCGGTAAACGGCCTCGAAGGCCGCTGCCTGGAAGATCACGTCGGGGTCGAAGGCATGTACCTCCCCGACCAATGCTTCGGCACCGGCCCAGAATCCCGGCTCCGTGAGCACTTTCTCATCGCCCCAGCGATAAATAGCCCGCCCGATGAACTTTGCACCCGTATTCCGGATAAACGCCACGTCGGCCGCCTTGTCCGGATAAGTCCCGTCGTTGCAATAGGGATCCACCGTAAGGAACTCCGACATGGTGACGGCACGTGCCAGATAGCGTTCCAGCACGGCCTGCGAAACCGAACCGTCGAAATAATAAGGGTTTTCGGTGCGGCTGCACGAACCGGCCACGCACAAAAGGCTCAAAGCCAGCGATAAAATCAGTTTTTTCATAATCGGAATCATTGGTTGCTCCATATTTTTTTGATGGTCTCTTCGGTCGAACGCCCCGTCGGGGTGGCTTCACTCTGCGTATTGCACCGGTAAAAGCGCGTGGCTGCGGAAACCGATACGCGGCAACCCGGCATCTGGATATATCCGACGGGATCGACGCGGTTCATGTAGTCCACGGCATATTCGAGCCAGTAACGGGCATATTCGTCGTCGCACAGGCTGAACCACGAAATCTCGTCGTAGCCCCAGACGAAATTGTCTCCCCAGTTGTACGACCCCGGATGGCTGCTCTCCCCGAAGTTATCGAATTCGAGGATATACGGGATACGGTCGGCTGTCCAGCCGCTCGGCGTCTCCCCACCCTGCGTATATCCGATCACGGAATCGAGGTAGCCCTTTTCGAGCTTCGCCTTGATAGGCTCGCCGACAATCTCCTTCGGACACAAGGGGAACGACACGAAATCGAACAGGTGCCGGCCGTCGACCACGATACCGCCGTTGGCCAGATGGGCGTCCATGATAACCGTCCCGCGCGCCGCCTTGGTCTTGGCTGCCTCCCGGATCTTGGACAACAGGTTCCGGTAGCCCGCATAACCGTTGTCCGAATCGCCCATCGAAGCCATCAACCGCACCTGCCCGCAGTGGAACGCCTCGATTCCGGCTTCCATGTATTTCACGGCCATGAAGTAGAACCACATCTGCGCCTCCTCGCGCGACATGTCGGGCACACAGGTATTCTCACCCCACTGTCCCAGATAAAGGCCGCCCTCGTCACGGATGTCGTCGAAACGGAAATTCCGCTCCTCGGGTTCCTTGCCGAATGCCCGGAACACCCACTCGGGGACGGGAATGTCGTTGACCCGGGTAGAAACCGTCTCGAACATAGCCCCCTGGAAAATCAGGTCGGGATCCTGCTGGTGCATCCGGGCGATCCTGGCTTTGGCATCCGCAAACCAGGCATCGTTCATGAAATAGCCCTCCTTGTTCCACTGGTACATCGCACGCCCGATGAATTTGGCACCGACGTTGAGCAACATCCGTTCATCGTCCTCCGTCCCGTAGACGCCGTCGGTCGAGGTCTCGGGGCCGGACAGGAACTCGGTCTGGGTAATGGCCCGCGAAAGGTAGTTATGCAACACTTCTTCGGACATCACACCGTCCGAAAACTGGTAGTTGCCCGTGTTGGGTACGGCATCTGGCCGCCGGGGGATCTCGGGCCACTGGCTTTTATCCCACTCTTTTTCGCACCCTGCAGCCGAGAGCACAACGGCTGCGGCGCAAAGTATCATTTTAAAGGTTTTCATCGTATTTCAAGTTTAAAACCCCGGCCGGCCCGCAACCGGCCGGAGCTCCGTTCACATTCCGTTACAATTCGTCGATCTTATAGGTAACCCCTCCGGATTCGATCGTAAAGACCGCACCGTCCGCGAATACGCCGTCCCGGTAAAGTTTTCCGAGCAGATCCAATCCGACTTTATTGGATGTCGAAACCATCGGGATACCTCCCTCCGAGGTGCCGTTCCCCGTAACCGTCAGGTCGCCGCCCACGCTTTTGAGCGCCTCGAAGCCGCCCAGGCCGGTGAACCGTGCATTATCGGAGAGCACAAGACTACCGCCGATAGTCTCGAGCTTCATCACGTCGAAATTCCAGAAGTTGCCGTTGCAGCCCGTAACGATGAAATCGCCGCCCACGCTCTTCAGCGAATTGAACGTCACACCGCGCATCGGCGTCGTCACGCCCGTCAGCCTTACGCTGCCCGCCACGCTCACGATCTGCGAAAGACAGTTCCCTGCGCCCCAGTCTGTGGCGATCTTCGGACAGTTCTCGAAGACAAGGTCGCCACCGATCTCAGTCATATCCTTCATCCCGTTTAGGTTAAACAGCTCGGCACAGTTGCGGAAGACGATGCCGCCTTCGACCGTAAAGCCGCCGTTCAGGAAAAACAGCTCCGTCGAGGTGAGGCTGCTCCCTTCGAGCGTCAACGTGCCCATGACCTTTTCCACGCGGGTCTTGACGAAGGACAGGTCGTTGTCCGACATCGTATTGCCTGTGTCCACGATCGTCAGATCCTGCACCGTCTCCTTCACCGCGGAACCGTCCTGCGGGGCAAAGGCCAGCAATTCGTCCCTGTCCGTGATCGTATAGCTCTTATATTCGCCGGGTTGGGGTATCTCCGAGAATTCGACGGGCGTCCCGTCCGCATAGCGGCAGTCGATCGTAGCGCCGGGCTGTACGATACCGCCCGTAATCCAGTTTTCCACCAGGTCGAAGCCCACCTGTCCGGCTTTCGAGGCATACGGGATGCCGCCCGATGCGCCCGGCGCCGTGCCGTTGCCGGTAATGGTAATGTCACCGCCGATATACTCGACCTTTTCGAAGCCGCCCAGGCCGTTCTGGTGGTCATTGTCCGTGAGCGTAAGGCTGCCGCCCACATGACGGAGGTCGGTGGCCAGGTTCCAGAAGAATCCCGTATAGAGCTCGATGCAGTTGTCGGCAAGGGTCAGGTCGCCCCCGACTTTGTTCAGCGAAGCGAAAGCCATCTGCTGCATACCGCAGCTGCGCACCGTCAAATCACCGTCGATCTCGGTGATCTGGGCGAACCCGCTGCCGCGGCCCCAGTGGATCAGATAAGGTATATTTTCGAGGACAAGATCGCCGTAAATACGGGTGATATTCTTGAAGCCGTTGGTATTGAAGAATTTATTACTGCCGCTCTCATCGTACGTGGTGATATTGCGCAGGATGATGCTACCCTGGCAGTCGACCTTGCCGAAAAATGTTTCGGTCGTTTTGAGCGATGCGCCGTCGACGGTCAGCGTACCCTGCACGACGGAGATCTTCGAAGCCAGCAACGCCATACCGTCGTCCGAGACATTCGGCCCAGTGACCGTCAGGTTCTTGACCTCCTTCCCGCCGGGGCTGAAGGCAGCGGCCTCGGCATCGGACTTGATCGTATAGCTGTAAACGCCGCCCGATTCGCCGCCCTGGCCGATGAGCGACGGATCGGTCACGGCCAGCGGATGGTTGTTCGACAGGGTCACGCTCTCCGCATCGAGCACCGAATTGGAGATCAGGTATTTGATGACATTGAAGCCATAGCTGTCCGGTTCGTCGGGTTTGTCTTCGCCCAGCGAGGAGTTGCCCGTAACATAAAGTTTACCGGTCATCTTCTTGATCCCCAGCATGCCGCTGATGTCGGTCAGCTGCGGGTTATCCTCGATATGGATATCGCCGATGACGAACTTCACGCCGAGGTCGGCGACATCCGTAAGGGATTTGTTGCCCGAAATCTCGAGCATGGTCGCAACCGACGTCGTATGGGGCAGTGCGAGCGAGACGATCCCCGTATTGCGGATGACGAGCGTACCGACGGCTGCGACGTCGAGCGACGAAATGTCCGTAATACCGGCCCCAGTGACGATGATGCTGTTGGCAGTCCGGCGTGCGGGGAAGGCATCGACTTCGGCCTGTGTGGACAGCGTGTAATTCCCGCTGTACGGGTTCGCGGGATCGGTCGTATCTTCGCTGCACGCGGCCAGCCCCGCGCAGCAGAACAGTGCGGCGGCCGAAAGCAGGTATCTGTGAAATAGTTTCATGGTCTGCGGATTTTAAGTCGGTTATTTCTGCGGGTTGAGATCCAGCTCGCGCTGGGGCGCAGGATAGAAATAGGCATAGGTAGGCTTGAAGGCCTTGTTGGTGATATGCTGCTCGTCGACGCGGTTCAGGCGGCGCAGGTCATAGATGCCGTGCCCCTCGAAAGCCAGCTCCTTCGTCCGCTCCTCGATCACCGCCTCACGGAAATCTTCGATCGGGAGCCCTTCGGGCAGTGCTTCCAACCCGGCACGTTTGCGAACCTCGTTCACCCATTTATACCCCTCGTCGGTCGGGCCCACCGCCTCGGCATAGGTAAGCGCCACCTCCGCGAAACGGATCAGGTAAAGGTTGGCCGACGTCCGGTTGGCCTTCGACTTGGGGTCGGTATACTTGCGGCAGAAAGGATAGAAGAACTTGTTCCTGATATTGTCGCTGCTGGTGAGGTTGGAGGGATCGTAGGTAGCCAGCACGCTGCCGTCCTCGTTGTAGATGGTCGTAACCATCAACTGCTTGCGCAGGTCGTCATCGTCATAGGTGTTGCGGAAATCGTTGTCCACGCGCATCACCTGATAGCCCGACTCGTAATCCAGGAATTTCATCACCTCGCGGCTGTTCTTACCCAGCGACGAGGAGATATAGACGATGCTCCCGGTCTGGATGCTGAACATCTGGGGCAATTGCGAATAAGTACCCTCCATGCCGCTGGCCTCGCGGTTCATCGAGGTCATGAAGATGTGCTCCACGCCGTCGGCCTGGTGCTCGACGTCATAGACATTGCCCAGGTCGGGATCGAGCCGGTAGACCGTCTGGTTATTGAGCACGTCGCCGGCATACCGGGCCGCCAGGGAGTACATTTCATCGGCGTCCGACACCCAGTCGTAGCCCGGTGCCCCCGAAGCCTTTGCCGACGCGAGGTACAGGTAAACACGCGCGAGCAGCGCCTGTGCGGCGACCTTGTCGGCACGCCCCTGCACCTTGTTCACCGGCAGCAGGCCGATGGCATCCTCTAACTCCCCGATGATGAAGGCGTAAACATCCGAGATCGGGGAAAAATCCTTATAGGAGTCCGACGTCGAGGAGACGGTCTTCGAACGGATGGGCACGCTGCCGTAATTGATGACCAGCATGAAGTGGTTGAAAGCGCGCAGGAAATGGGCTTCGCCAAGAATCTTGTTCCGTGCCGCAGCCGAAATATCGGACATCCGGGCGACATTGTCCAGCACCGAATTGGTACGGGCGAGGCTTACATAGGCCGACTTGAAGAAATAGATGGCCTCGTCGCTGGTCGGGGTGATATCCCACTGGAAAAGCGGACTTTCGTCAGCCTTGCCGTAGGATTTGTACTGGTTAGTCGGCACATCGCCCAGGTAGAAGAGGAAACGGCCGCAGTAATCAATATAGTTGAGGGGTACATAGGCATACATCAACGCGGATTCGGCATCAGCCTCCGTATTGTAGAAGGTCTGGTTCGAATAGGTGCCGTACGGTACCTCGTCGAGGCACGAACTCAACCCGGCGAGCGTCCCCAGCATTGCAAAATAGAGGAATATCTGTTTCATATTCAGGTTTACTATTGGTTAGAATTTGAACTCCGCGCCCGCGGTGATGACGCATACCTTGGGATAGGCCACATTGCCGATACCGTTCTCCCCGACTTCGGGGTCGTATTCGCTGACCTTCGAGAAGGTAAAGGGGTTGCTGGCGCTCACATAAACACGCAGGTTCCTGATCCAATTCAACTTTCCGGCAGGCAGCGTATAGCCGAGCGTGATGTTGGAGATACGCAGGAACGACCCGTCCTCGACCGACCACGACGAAGCGTGGTACTGCCGATTGTAACGCAGGCTGGGCCGTTCGTTGTTGGGATTCTCGGCCGTCCACCGCCCCGCCTTCAGCGCCGGGGACTCGAGTTTGCGGTAGGAGAAGATGTCGTTGCCGTAGACGGCGTACATCATCACCGACAGGTCGAGGCCGCAACGGTGCGAAAGCGAGAGCGAAAGGCTCGAGGTAAACTTGGGATTCGGATTGCCGATAATCACGCGTTCATTGGGGTCGAGCGTGCCGTCGGCATTCAGCCCGACGTAATTCAGTTCGCCCGGGCGGGTATTGGGACTCGACCCGTCCCCCTGCGGAGTCTGGATAATGCCGTTGACCATATAGCCGTAGAACGAATTGACAGGATAGCCGATAGCCAACACGTTGAGGAAAGCATCGTTATAGACGCTGCCGCCGTACTGCGTATAGCAAATGCCGTTGGCATCGACCGTAGCCCCCGAATTCTCGGCCGTGCCGATCGAAACCACCTTGTTGCGGTTGAGGCTGAAGATTCCCGTCGCCGAGAAATTCCAGTCCTTGGTCGAGACGATGCGCCCCGTGACGGCGACCTCGAAACCCTTGTTCCGGATCTCCCCGTCATTGACCCATACCGTATCGAAACCGGTGCTGGGAGGCAGGTACTGTTTGCGCAGCAGGTCGGTCGTTTTCTTAATGTAATAGTCGAGCGTGACATTCAGGCGTCCCCTGAAGATTGAGAGGTCGAGGCCGATATCCATCTGCGCGGTCTTCTCCCACGTCAGTTCGTGGTTGGCCATGCCCGCATAGGTCACGAAGCGGTTGCCCAACCCTTCGCGGCCATCCTGGTAACCGATGCCGTAAACGGTGTACTCCTTGCCTCCCGACCAGTAGTAATCGAACCCGAAGCGCTCGAAGGTCTGGTACGGGGAGATCCCCTGGTTACCCGAGACCCCGTAACTGGCGCGCAGCTTGAGCTGGTCGAAGAATCCGAGCGACTTGATCCAGGGCTCCTCCTCCAGCTTCCAGCTTACCGCACCCGACGGGAAAAAGCCCCAGCGGTGTCCCTTGGCGAATTTCGAAGCGCCGTCGGCTCGTGCCGTGAAAGTCACCAGATAACGGTTCTTGAACGTATAGTTCAGGCGGGTGAACCCCGAAGCGAGGATCTCCTGGCTGCGCGACGTCGAAGTTATGACCTTATCCGCGCCGGAAACGACCTCGTCCTTGAGCGCCGCGTTGGAGAACCCGCGACCGGTAATGCTCGAACCGCGGCTTACGCTGTTCTCGTAGCTTCCGCCCAGCATGGCGGAAAAGGTATGGTCGCCGATAGTTTTGTTGTAGGTGAGGTAGGCATCCCCCGTCAGGTTGACATAGGTCGATTCGCTGTTCCCCCCTTCGCCATTGTAGTTATCCCCGGCAAGGGTATAGAGCGGGGGATTGAAATAGGCCGACCGGCGCTGCTCGGCGCGGGCGTTGCCCGACACCGACATGATCAGTCCCGGGATAATCGTCCAGTCGGCTTTGACGAGTGCATAACCCGACATGTTGTCCGACTCGTTCTTGATCTCGTTGTTTACCATTACGGGGTTCCCGTAATCCTTGGGCTGGCTTTTGAAATAGGAGCCGTCCCCGTTATAAACCGGCCAGAGGGGATTGCGCCCGTAGCTCGTTCCGTTGTTATAGGTGCGGAAGCCGCGCACGAAGCCCGCTTTGGTCTTCAGGTTGATATTGCGGGCGACCTGGTGGTCATAGGACATGTCGACCGTATATTTTTCGAAGTCGTCCTTGTACTGCATGCCTTCGCCGTCGTAATAACCCAGGCTCACGTAGTAGCGGTTCTTTTCGCCGCTGCCTTCGATCCCGACGCTGTAATCCTGCGTGACGGAGGTGCGGAACACATGGTCTGCCCATTTGGTGCGGAAAGGCCACGCCCCGCTTTCGATCTCGGCGATAGAAGGATAATAGGTTCCGTCCGACCAGATCTTCCCGGTATACGGCCCTTCGGCGCCCCCGTTCTCATAGGCCTCGTTTTCCAGCCGCGCCATCTGCACGGGATCGCGCCAGTAGTCGAGCCTGTCGCTGAAAACGCCGACCCCGACCTTCCCCGAGAACCAGACGTTCCGGTGGTCTTTCTGTCCGTTCTTGGTCGTAATCATGATGACGCCGTTGGCGCCGCGCGAACCGTAAATAGCGGTCGCCGAAGCATCCTTGAGCACCTCGACGGATTCGATGATATTGGGGTTCACACTCGTCAGATTACCGGCATCGCCCATCGGCACGCCGTCTACCACCACCAACGGCGAATTGGAACCGTTGATGGAGCTGATTCCGCGCACGCGCATCGTCACGCTCCCCTCGGGGCTGTCGTTCGAATTGTCGATTACCGTCAGGCCCGCCACACGGCCCTGCAAGAGTTTGTCGATCGACCCCGCCGAGACTTGTGTCACGTCCGAAGCCTTCACGGAAGCCACGCTGCCCGTCAGGTCGCTCTTCTTCATCGTACCGTAACCGATCACGATCACTTCCTCGACCAGTTCGGCATCTTCCTGGAGTTCCACATCGACCGCCGTGCGGCCGGCAACGGGCACCTCCTGCGGTTTGTAGCCGAGGAACGATATGACAAGCACGTCCCCCGTACCCGCAGCGACCGTATAGGCCCCCGAAGCATCCGTTGTCGTGCCCCTCACGGAGCCTTTGACCACTACCGATGCTCCCGCAATAGGTTTCCCGTCGGGGCTTCCCGTCACGATCCCCCGTACGGCCGCGTTCTGGGCAAACAGGCCGGTGCCACACAGCAGCAAGGGAATCAATAGCATGAATAGTTTGTTTTTAATCATTTTGCGAACAGGTTAGTTGTTTAGGTTTTGGTTTCTCGAATCCGGCTATAATAAAATAGGTGTCATCCGACCGATTTTTTTAATAAATACGTCCAAATCGACTATTACAAATATAGACGAAAGAAAAACATATACATGGTGATATTTTGACAAAAAATAACAATATTTTCACAGTATGAAATTTTACCCTCACGCAAAAACAGCCTCAAATAGCAATAAAAAGAATATTTATAAAATAAGGAGTGTTTTGGCATTCCAAATTATTGCACGATAATGTCAAAATAATACATACATATGCAGATATTTCACCAGATTATCCCGTACGAACACGCTATCTTTGACTATCGAAATTTCCATTATCCGGCTTAAATTTTTAAATTAATTTAATTATGCTAACCCCTTTCCGAGAAATCATACGGGATGCCCATCGACGCCATTATGCCGTCGGGGCATTCAACTGCCTGAGCGTCGAGAATGTCATGGGAGCCATAGCCGCAGCCGAAGAGTTGCGGGCGCCCGTCATCCTGCAACTTGCGGAAGTGCAATTCCCCGGGGCGCCCATGGAACTGATGGCCCCCGTTTTCCTGCAGGCCGCACGCGATGCGAAAATCCCGGTCGCCGTGCACCTCGACCACGGGCAAAGCCCCGAAACCTGCATCCGCGCCATCCGCGCGGGCTTCAGTTCGGTGATGTTCGACGGTGCCGGCCTGCCGCTGGAAGAAAATATCGCCCGGACCCGCCTCGTCGCAAGGCTCGCCCATGCCGCAGGCGTCGATGTCGAAGCCGAGCTGGGGCGCGTGGGCGACACCGGATCCGGAGGCGAGGGCACGGGCGACGCGACGACGGCGGACATCTTCACCGACGTCGAAGAATCGGCCCGCTTCATCGCCGAAACCGGTACGGATGCGCTGGCCATCGCCATCGGCAACCTGCACGGCCGTTACACCGCCACCCCGCGCCTCAACATCGGCCGGCTGCGCGAAATCAACGCCCGCAACGGCATTCCGCTTGTTCTGCACGGCGGCAGCGGCACGAGCGAAGAGGATTTCAAAGCCTGCATCCGCAACGGCATCTGCAAGATCAACGTGGCCACGGCGATCCAGCTGGAGGCGACGGATGAAATACGCAGTTACCTCGCCGCCGACGGCGCCCCGAATTACATCGACCTGAAAAGCCGCATCACCGAAGCCTCGAAAAAGGTCGTCGCGGCACATATCCGCCTCTTCGAGAGCGACGGCAAAGCCTAAACCGCCCCGACTATGGACAGACGAGGAATCATCTCGGCCGGCACATGGCTGGTCGACAACGTAAAAATAATCGGGCAATATCCCGCACGGGGGAACCTGACGACGATCACCCGCGTAGAAACGGGGCTGGGCGGCTGCTCGCACAACGTGCTGGCCGACCTGGCAGGGCTGGGGCTCGGCGCCGCATTACCGCTGTACGCCGGCGGCTGCATCGGCCGGGACGCCTTCGGCAGCTACATAGAGCGTGAAATCGAACGGCTCGGCATCGACGCGGGCAACATGCTCCCGCTCGCCGATGCCGCGACCTCGTACACCGACGTCATGTCGGAATACGACGGGGGCTCGCGCACCTTCTTCCACTTCCGGGGAGCCAACGCACGCCTCAGCGCGGAGCATATCCTGCAAATGGAGTCCCCCGCACGGATTTTTCACCTGGGGTACCTGTTGCTGCTGGACGAACTGGACAAACCCGACCCCCAACACGGCGTCGTCGCCGCCCGCGTACTGAAGGAATTACAGGCGAAAGGCTACGAGACATCGGTCGACGTGGTTTCCGAAGAGGGCGGACGGTTCCGCAGCATCGTGGAGCCCTGCCTTCCCCATATCGACTATTTCATCGTCAACGAAATCGAGGCCGGAGCCGTCTGCGGCACGCAGCTCCGCAGCCCGGAAGGCGTACTGCTCCGCGACCGGGTGGAAGCGGCAGCCGAAATGCTGATGCACCGCGGAATCGGCCGTCTTTGCGCCATCCATTTCCCCGAGGGCGGCTACGCCCTCACACGGGAAGGCGACACCTGCTGGTGCGACGCCATCCCGGTCGCGGCAAAAGCAATCGTTTCATCGGTAGGCGCCGGCGATGCCTTCTGCGCCGGGATACTCTATGCCCAGCACGAGCGGATGCCGCTGCGCGACGCCCTCCGGCTGGCCAACGCATCGGCCCGCTTCAACCTCTTCAGCGCCACCAGCACCGGGGGCGCCCCGACTTTAGAACTGTTAACCGAATTCATCCGATTAAATTACCAAACCCAATGAAACGCTCCGAAATAAACCGATCAATCCGCGAAGCACTGGATTTTTTAGCCGAGCACCGTTTCCCGCTACCCGAGTGGGCGACATGGACTCCCCCGATGTGGAACAGGCACGGCGAAGAGTGCCGTGAAATACGCGACAACGCCCTCGGGTGGGACGTCACCGATTTCGGCAAGGGAAACTTCAGCCGGGAAGGGCTGACGCTCTTTACGATACGCAACGGGAACCCCGCCCGCGACCGCAAGACCTATTGCGAAAAAATTATGTTCGTACGCGAAGGCCAGGTTACGCCGATCCATTTCCACTGGCATAAGATGGAGGATATCATCAACCGCGGCGGAGGCGACCTCTGCATGAAATTATGGAAGGCAGACCAGAAAGAACGCATGACCGAAACCCCCTGCACGTTCCAGGTCGACGGGATCACGACGACCCTGCGCGCCGGAGAAATTTTGCGTCTGAGGCCGGGCCAGAGCATTACTTTCGAACCTTACATGTACCACACGTTCTGGGCCGAGGGAGGAGACTGCCTGGCGGGCGAAGTCTCGACGGTCAACGACGACACCGCCGACAACCGTTTCCACGAACCGCTGGGACGTTATCCGCAAATCGAGGAGGACGAAGCGGCCGAATACCTGCTCTGTAACGAATACTCTCTCCAAAAATGATCCGAAACCGTGACATATCGCCCCTTGCCTGGGAACTGGGACACGCCCCGGACAAGGAAACCATACCCGGAACTTTCTGTCCGGCGGCTGTCCCGGGGGCTGTCCAGCTCGACTTAGCACGCGCCGAAGGATACCCCGACTACAACTACGCCGGCAACTACCGCCGCATGACGTGGATGGAAGACCGCTTCTTCACCTACCGCACGGAATTCGAGCCCCCGCGGCTCGGGCCGGGGCAGCGGTTGTGGTTCGTCTCGAAAGGGATCGACTACCAATACGAGATCCGCTTCAACGGGCATCTGCTCGCAGCAGGGGAAGGGATGTTCTCCCCCGTGGAAATCGACCTAACGGAATACCTGGAGCCCAGCAACCGGCTCGAAGTCGTGATCTTCCCCATCCCCAAGCGCCACCCCGAGCCTGCCGACCGCACGCAGGCGTCCGACGTCGTGAAACCGGCCGTAGGATATGGCTGGGACTGGCATCCGCGCCTGGTACCGCTGGGAATCTGGGATGACACCGGATTGCAGGTTCGCAACGAATCCCACGTGGCGGAGCTGCACGTCGGCTACACACTCGACGACGACCTGCAGGGGGCCGACCTTCGCATCGAAGCCGAAGGTCGCGAGTGCGGAGGGTGCCAGAGCGACTGGGAACTGCTCGACCCCGAAGGGCATCCGGCCGCCAGGGCCCGGGGCCCGGCCGGGAAGCGCCTTACCGCCCGGGTGGAACACCCCCGGTTGTGGTGGACGCATGACCACGGGGAACCCGTGCTATACACTTCGCGCTACCGCCTGCTCGACGCACAAGGCAAGGAACTCGAATGCGTGGAACAGCAGATCGGCTTCCGCCGGATAAGGCTCGTAATGAACGAAGGGGCATGGAGCGAACCCAAGGGTTTCCCGAAAACGCGGAGCGCCGCCCCGGCGCAGATCGAACTGAACGGCCGCCGAATCTTCGCCAAAGGCTCCAACTGGGTCTGCCCCGAACTTTTCCCCGGCACAGTCGGGGAAGAGCGCTGCAAAGAACTGATAGACATTGCCGTAGCAACCAATTTCAACATCCTGCGTTCGTGGGGCGGAGGCATCGTCAACAAAGACTGCTTCTTCGAATACTGCGACCGCAGGGGCATTCTCGTTTGGCAGGAGTTCCCGCTGGCATGCAACTGCTACCCCGATGACCCGCATTACCTCGCCACGCTGGAGCAGGAGGCTACGGCGATCATACGCCGCCTGCGCCGCCACCCGTCGCTGGCGATCTGGTGCGGGGGCAACGAACTGTTCAACAACTGGTCGGGCATGACAGACCAGTCGCTCGCACTGCGCCTGCTGAATGCACTCTGTTACCGGTTATCGCCGGAAATACCCTTCAACGCCACATCGCCCCTGAACGGCATGGCACACGGCAACTACCTTTTTTACTGGGAGGGCCGCGATATTTTCCAGCTGATTAACGACAGCCACTTTACGGCCTACACCGAGTTCGGCGTCCCGGGCATTTCGCCGCGCGAAGTCCTCGAAAAGATCATTCCGCCCGAGGAGCTCTTCCCGCCCCGCCCCGGGACGGCCTGGGAGGAGCACCATGCCTTCGGCGCCTGGGATGGCAGCCCCGCGACATGGCTCGGGGAGCCGACGATAGAGCGGTATTTCGGACGGGCACAAACACTCGACCAGCTGATCGAGCGCAGCTCGCTCATGCAGGGCGAAGGATACAAAGCCGTTTTCGAGGAAGCCCGCCGCCAGAAACCCTATTGTGCGATGGCGCTCAACTGGTGTTTCGACGAGCCGTGGCCCGCGGCCGCCAACAATTCGCTGGTGGCCTACCCCTCCGTCCCCAAGCCTGCGCTCGACCAGGTGCGCCGCGCCTGCCGGCCGCTCTGCGCCAGCGCCCGCATCGCGAAGTTCGACTGGACGGAAGGCGAGCTGTTCGAAGCGGAGGTATGGCTCCTCAACGACCGTTTCGCAGCCGCCGGGCCCTTCTCCTTTACCGTGACGCTCCGGGCTGCCGGACAGACCGTCGAGATACTCCGCTGGGAAAGCCCTGCCGCCGGGCAGAACCGCAACGTCGCAGGCCCCACGGCGCGCGCGGCACTCCCGGCATGGGACACAGACCGTTTCCGGGTCGAAATCACCGTCGAAGGCCATCCGGAAATGGATGCCTGCTACACGCTGGCCTACCGCCGCGCCGCCTGCAAACAGGCGGGCACGGCACCGATGAACATAACCGAATAAAACGATGAAACGCATCTTATTCCTGCTGCTCGCGTTATGTCTCGCCCAACCGGGAACGGGGCGGGTACGGCTGCCTTCGCTCATCGGCAGCGGCATGGTGCTCCAACGCGACTGCGAAGCCCGCATCTGGGGATGGGCCGCGCCGGATGCGCGGATAAAACTCACCGCTTCGTGGGATACGCAAACGCACAACGTGCGCGCCGACGGGGAAGGACGCTGGGACGTACGGCTCCGGACACCCGGAGCCGGGGGCCCGTATACGCTGACTATCGACGACGGGGAAAGGGTCACGCTCGACGACATTCTCATCGGCGAAGTCTGGCTTTGTTCCGGACAATCGAACATGGAGATGCCCCTCAAAGGCTTCGATTCGCAGCCCGTACACGGAGGGCTCGATGCGGCGATGCGCGCGGGCGGCTATCCCGGGATACGGCTCTTCCAGGTAGCCCGCGCTACCGCGTCCGAGCCGCAGCAGGACTGCACCGGGAAATGGGAAACCTCGTCCATGCGTCCGGCCTCGGGATTCAGCGCCGTCGGCTATTACTTCGGGCTCTGGCTGCACCGTGCCCTCGGGATTCCCGTCGGGCTGATCGAAAGCGACTGGGGCGCTACGCGCATCGAGGCATGGATGAGCGCCGGAGCGGCACAGAGCGTCGACGAAAAGATACTTGCAACCGACGCGGCATACGACGCCCAGAACCGGGTAGCAGCGCTTTACAACGCCATGATCCGGCCGCTCACCCCCTATACGCTGCGGGGGTTCATCTGGTACCAGGGCGAGTCGAACAAGGGATACCATGCCAAATACCCGTACGACATGGCGGCGCTGGCGGCTAACTGGCGGGCGGCATGGGGAGGCAGTGAGCAAATGCCGTTCTACTACGTACAACTTGCACCGTTCGACTACGACATCCCGATGCACCGCTTCCGGGGCGAGGAAAATCCGATCCTGCTGCCACTGATGGTCGAAGCGCAGATCCGGGCCCTCGACCTGATCCCCAATACGGGCATGGCGGTAAACACCGACCTAGGGGACGAGACCCAGATACACCCTCCGCGCAAAGACCTCGTAGGGCAGCGGCTGGCCCTGCTCGCTCTCACGGGGACTTACGGATGCGAGGGAATCGACAGCCGGGGCCCGTTGTTCGAGCGTGCCGATTTCGGCGACGGGCGCGCGGTGGTAACCTTCAGGAGCAATTCGACGCTGATCCCGACGGACACTCCGCTGCAAGGGTTTGAAATCGCGGGAAAAGATCGTATATTCCATCCGGCGGAAGCTTTCGTAATACACCGGGATTACGATTTCAGCCGCCAGGTCGAAGTCCGCTCCGACGCCGTGGCAGAACCCGTCGCCGTTCGTTACGCTTTCCGCAACGTCGTGGAGAGAGTCAACCTGACCAACACCATCGGGCTGCCGGCCTTCCCGTTCCGCACGGACACATGGGACGACGCCGGGTTCGCACAATAAATGCACAGACAGTATGGATACACAAATCAAATTCCGCGAAAAGGTCGGCTACGGGCTCGGCGATGCCGCTTCCTCGATGTTCTGGAAACTTTTCGGTTCCTACCTGCTCTTCTTCTACACGGACATCTTCGGGCTCCCGGCCGCGGCCGTCGGCACGATGTTCCTCATCACCCGTTTCTGGGACTCGTTCGTCGATCCCGTCGTCGGGATACTGGCCGACCGGACACAAAGCCGCCGGGGGAAATTCAGGCCCTACCTGCTGTGGTTCGCCGTCCCCTTCGGCATGGCGGGCGTACTGACTTTCACTACTCCGGGCTTCGGGATGGCCGGGAAGCTGGTCTACGCCTATATTACCTACGGAGTGATGATGATGATCTACTCGCTCATCAACGTCCCCTACGCTTCGCTGCTGGGAGTCATCTCCGACAACCCCAAGTCCCGTACGGCACTCTCCTCCTACCGGATGATCTTCGCCTTCGGCGGCAGCATCCTGGCACTGCTGACCATCGAACCGCTGGTGGGATGGTTCAGCCGGGGCAGCGACCCGCAGACGGGCTGGCAGGCGGCCACGGCCGTACTGGCGGCGATAGCGGTCGCATTTTTCTTCTGTACGTACGGCTGGACACGCGAGCGGGTGCAACCCGTACATGCCGAACGCCATCCGTTGCGCGAAGACCTGAAAGACCTGTTGCACAACCGGCCGTGGTGGATCCTGCTCGGAGCCGGCATCGCAGCTCTCATCTTCAACTCGATCCGCGACGGGGCCGCCGTCTATTATTTCAAATACTATGTCCAGGCCGCAGCCCCCGCCGAAAGCACCGGCACGACGCTTTCGCTCACCACGCTCTTCCTCGTACTGGGGCAGGCCGCCAACATCGCGGGAATCCTGCTCGTGACACCCGTTTCGAACCGCATCGGCAAGAAAAACACCTATCTCGGAGCAATGGCGGCGGCAACGGTGCTGAGTGCTGCCTTCTGGCTTCCGGGTGCCCGCGACATCTGGGCCATGATGCTCCTGCAGGTGCTGATAAGCATGTGTGCGGGCAGCATCTTCCCGCTGCTGTGGTCGATGTACGCCGACATCGCGGACTACTCGGAACTGAAGACGGGACGCCGCGCCACGGGGCTGATCTTCTCCTCCTCGTCGATGTCCCAGAAATTCGGATGGACGCTCGGGGGTGCCCTGACAGGTTGGCTGCTGGGGCATTACGGTTTCGAAGCCAATGCCGTGCAGGGCATCGCGGTACAAAACGGCATACGTGCCATGATGAGCCTGCTGCCGGCGGCCGGGACGATTCTTTCGGTCGTGTTCATATGCTGCTATCCGCTGGGCGAGAAGCAGGTCGCGGAAACAGGACGCAGGCTGAACGCGCTGCGTACCGGGCACAAACGACAGGACGAGGGGGAATAGCCCGGATACACGGCTACGGATAGACGGGTAAGCAGCCGGACAAGGGCGGAGCCGGGCAATCCGGAGCCGGAAGGGATCAGCGGCAACTGAACACGACGCTCTGCGAAGCGCCGTGTTCGTCGATCACGGTCAGGCGGTGCTTCCCCGGCGCCGGGCGGACGGAGACCTTATGTTCGAAAGAGGTCGAACCGATATAATCGTCGTCGATATGCCAGAACAGCACGGCATTGCGGTCGCGGTGCACGGCCGTAAAGACAAGGCTCTGCTGTTCCCCTTCGAGCGACCTCGGGGCGACCAGCACACGCCCCGGCTGCGGATAGATGATGTCGATGGGATTGTTTTCGGCCCGGTTACCCGGCAGGCCGGGATGCAGCGGGGGCAGCGGACGGTAATCGGGATGCTGCCGGCGGTAATACCACTCCTGCGCAGGCGGGAGGATAAACATCGGCATGCGGACGATCCTGGCCGGGTCGTAGCAATCCGCCGTCACACGGTATTTCAGGTCGGCGCTCAGGTTGACGATCCGGTGGTAGGGGCACACCTCCCCGAGGGCGGCCGCACGGGGAATCATCACCGTATCGCGGTCGGGGCAGATATGGGACGCCAGATAGCCGCTCTGGCGGCAGACCACGGCGGGTTCCAGGTCGCCGAGGGGCTCCGCGAACCACTCCCCTTTGGGCAGCAGGCCGAAGACCTCGAACAGGACAGGCGCGGCATACCCCACGCCCGTCATCAGCGGGCGTCCCTCGCCCGTGCAGTTCCCCACCCAGACTCCGACGGCATAGTCGGGGGTCATGCCGACAGCCCACGCATCGCGGTTGCCGTAGCTGGTACCCGTCTTCCAGCCGATCTTCTTCGACGACGAGAAATACTGCCATTCGCCCTCCTCCTCGGGACGGGCCACGTGGCTGATCGAATTGGCCATCAGCCATATCGCGCCCCGTGAGAGGGGAATATCCCCGGCATCGACCGCAGTACCGCCGTCGGGGTCGTAATGCGGGGTGCGTATCGTCTGCCGGCCGTTGAGTTTGGCCGCCAATTTCATGTAGGCCGAGGTCAGATCCCACAACGAAATCTCTGCGCCGCCCAGAATCAGCGAAAGCCCGTAATGGGCGGCGCTCCGGTCGATCGTCCCGAAGCCCAGGGCACGCACCAGCGCAAGGAAGTTCTCCTTCCCGTACTTGTCGAGCATCCTCACCGAAGGGACATTGAGCGAACGCTCGACCACCCGGTCGGCAGGCACCGCCCCGTCGAAGGTACGGTTGTAATTGTGGGGTGTGAAGTCCCTGTAATAGGTCGGCACGTCGGGGAAAAGCATCGCAGGCAATGCCGTCCCGTTGTCCAGCATCGCAGCATAGAGCAGGGGCTTGAGCACGCTGCCGCTGCTGCGCGGGGCGGGAATCACATCGACGCTCGTACCCTCGGTGCGGTCGGCGGGGTCGTACACGTTCCCTACGTAGGCGAGCACTTCGCCGCTCCCCACGTCCATGACGACGATGGCCATGTTGTTGATCTTATTTCCCCGGTAACGCTTGTTGTAGCGCCGGGCGAGGTCGTTGACCCGGCTTTGCAGATCGTAGTCGAGCGTCGAGCGGAGCGACCCTTCGCGCATTTTACCCAGCAGGTACATCGCCTCCATCGGCATCGGTTCGGGGGCGTCGGGCAGATGCTCCTGTTTTGCGAGGGCGCATGTCAGCGAGTCGATACGGCCGTCGTGCCAAATCCGGTCGAGCAGCCCGTCACGCTTCTCCCGCAGCCGTTCGCGGTTGCGGCGGATATGGATCAGCGACGGAGAGTTGGGCAGTACGGCGAGCATGGCACATTCGGCCCACGAAAGCTGTGCCGCACTGCGGCCGAAATAGTACCACGCGGCACTTTCCAGCCCGACCACGTTGCCTCCGAAAGGCGCATGGGAAGCATAGAGGGCCAGGATTTCATCCTTGCTGCAACGCAGTTCGAGGCGCGTGGCGAGCACCATCTCGACGAACTTTTCCCGGAACGTGCGGGGTTTCCCGCCGCGGCTCAGGCGGATGGTCTGCATGGTGAGCGTACTCGCCCCGCTCGTGATCCGCCCGGCCGCAAGGTTCTGCCGCACGGCACGCCCCAGCGCCAGCGGATCCACCCCGAAATGGCGGTAAAAACGTTTGTCCTCGTAGGTCGTGATGGCGATCCGGAACTTTTCGGGAACGCTGTCCGTGGGAAAGAAACGCCACTGGCCGTCGGAGGCGACCTTGGCCGACATCAGGCGGCCGTCGCGACTCCACACGGTCGCCGAAAAAGGCTCGTCGAAGAGCGTCCGGGGCAGGAACAAACAATACCCCGCGGCGAGCATGGCAACGACCAGCATCGCGAAAAAACATATTCTCTTTTTAGCCGGTTTTTTTGCCATATTTTTACGTATCTTTGGCAAAGTTACCTAAAATCCCCCATTATGAAAACAATATGCCATGCTTTGTTTGCGCTGTCCGCCCTGCTCATCGCCTCGTGCAGCAAGCAGACGTCCGACATCATCGAATGGTCGACCAACGGAGTGACGGGCGTCAGGATGCCTCTCCACGTGACGTTCGTCGAAAACGTACAAGTCGAGGAAAGCGCCATGCAGGATGCCATATCAATCACCCCGGCCGTCGGTTTCGACGCCTACCTGTCGGGGATGCGCATGATCCGCATCGTCCCCAAATCCCCGCTGCAATACGACACGCAGTACAAGGTGGCCATCGACGCCGCGAAACTCACCGGCCGGCAGCACAAGGGCATCGCGGAGTTCAGGTTTGCGACCCCCAAACTGCGGTTTACCTACAACGACAGCTGGCTGCAGCAGAACGACGAGATGACCGGCTATGTGCTCATCGGCGAGATCGTCTCGTCGGACTATGCCGAGGGCAGCTACATGGAACGGAACCTCAAAATAAGCGGCGCGGCGGGTACCGACGTCAAATGGACGCATTCGGAAGACGGGCTCACGCATCAATACACCGTGGGCAACATCGTCCCGCGGGGCGATGAGGGCTATACGCTGACGCTCGATTTCAATTACGACGAAAAGCAGACCCTCCGGGTGGAAGTCCCCCGCAAGGACGAATACGCGGTCATCGACCACAGCGTAAATCCGGAACCGCTCGCCATCGTGGTCACCTTCTCCGAACCCATCCGGCAGAACCAGGATCTGAAAAACCTGATCCGCTTCGACACCAAGTTCCGGACTTCGGTCGACAAAAACAGGCTCTACATCTACCCCGAAGCACGCCCCACGGGAGCGCATAGTGTCACGATCGGCCGCGACGTAGTGAGCAAGAACGGGCAGAAGCTCAAGGAGAGCTATTCGTTCACGGCTACGCTGCCGTCGCGCACCCCCTCGATCCGCTTCACGGGCAAAGGCTCGATCCTTCCCTCGTCGAACGACATGTCGCTGCTGTTCGAGGCGGTGAACTACCAGAAAGCCCGGGTGCGGGTACGAAAGATATTCGCCAACAACCTGCTGCAATTCTTCCAGCAGAACTACTACGACGACCAGTACTATTCATCCATGGATTACGTGTCGCGCGTCGTCCGCGACACGACCATCGACCTGGGGGCCAGGTCTTCGACCAGGCTCGACCAGGGCAATACCTATTCGCTCGACCTGAGCCGCCTGATCACCGAGAGCCGCAAGTCGATGTACCTGCTCGAAATCCGGGGTGTCGACCCGCTTACGCCCGTCGACGACGAATACGACTACGACTATTATTTCGGGGATTACAGGACTTACAAGGAGCGGTCGAAAGTGGTCGTGCAGTCCGACATCGGCCTCATCTGCAAGAGCAGCGGCAGCGACCAGTACGTCGTCTACACGACCGACCTGGTCTCCGCCCGCCCCAAAGGGGGCTGCAAAGTCAGGGCCTACGACCGGCAGAACCAGGTACTGGCCGAAGCGAGCACCGATTCCGAAGGGTGGGCCGTGCTGAGGACGAAGGACGAGCCTTACATCGTCACGGCCGAAGCCGGAGGGGACGTCACCTTCGTGAAGGTAGAACCGGGCACGGCCCTGTCGCTGAGTAATTTCGACGTGGGCGGCACGGCAAATCCCAAGGGGATAAAAGGCTATATCTTCGGCGAACGCGGCGTATGGCGCCCGGGCGACGACATACACCTCACGTTCATCGTCACCTCGGACAATCCGCTGCCCGAAAGCCACCCGGCATCGCTGGAATTCTTCAACCCGAACGGGCAGCTGGTGCAGTCGCTCGTGAACAACAGCTCCTCGGACGGCATCTATACGTTCAGCCTGGGGACGACGCCGGCGTCGCCGACAGGGCTATGGCGGGCCAAGATCACCTTCGGCGGCGCACAGTTCGAAAAATCCGTCCGGGTGGACGCGATCAAGCCCAACCGGATGAAAATCGAGCTGAAACTCGGGGACGGGCAACTGGTCGACGCCGCGCATTTCACGGGCAGCCTGACCGCCCGGTGGCTGCACGGCGCCCCTGCGGCCGATGCCAAGGCGGTGCTCCAGGCGCAGTTGTCACAGACCGCCACTCGCTTCAAGGGCTACGAGGGCTATTCGTTCGACGACGCCTCGAAATACTTTGGCACCGAGGAGCGGGAAATCGTCACCGGCACCACCGACGCCCAAGGGTCGCTGTCGCTCTCGACCGACGAACTCTCCTCGCTGGAAGGGCTGAGCCCCGGTATGCTGAGCGGCAAATTCACGGTGAAGGTCTTCGAAAAGAGCGGCGACTTCAGCGTCGACCAGCAGGTCGCGACCGTATCGCCCTATGACACCTATTTCGGGATCGGGGTCGCCACCCAGAAAAGCGACTGGGGCGACGAATACCTCGACAGCAGGAAGGAGCATATCATAAAGGTCGTGATGCTCGACGCCAAGGGCAAGCCCGAACCCGGCAGTGAAAACGTGCTCGTATCGGTCTACAAAATGGATTCCTACTGGTGGTGGGACGCCTCAACGCCCAATTCCCAGGCGCACTACGCCAAAAATGCGCTCAACTCGAATTACAAGACCCTCCAGGCAACCCTTTCGAACGGCACGGGGCAGGCCACGATGCGCTGGAGCACGGGCGATTACGGCTATTACATGATCCGCGTCACGAGCCCGAACCGGGCACACTCGGCGACCCGGATCGTATGCGTATCCTCGTCCGATTGGCGGGGCGACGTCACTTCGGTGACGGATGCCGCCACGCGGCTCGCCCTCACCCGCGACAAGGCCAAATACGTCCCGGGGGACAAGGCCAGGGTCACCATCCCCTCGTCGCCGGGCGCACGGGCGCTGGTCGGCATCGAAAGCGGCAGCGTCGTGCGGGAAAGCTTCTGGGTGGAGTGCACCGGCAAGCAAACCGACATCGAGATCCCCGTCAAGGAGGGGATGGCCCCCAACATCTATGTCTCGGTAACGCTCGTCCAGCCCCATAACTCGACGCTCAACGACGCACCGATCCGCCTGTTCGGCGTGACGCGGCTCGACGTCGAGGACGCCGCGCGAAGGCTCACCCCCGTGGTCGAGATGCCCGAAACGGTAAAACCCGAATCGGAGGTGACGATAAAAGTCCGGGAGAAAAACGGCCGGAAAATGAGCTACGTGCTGGCGCTCGTCGACGAGGGGCTGCTGGGACTGACGCGCTTCAAAACTCCCGACCCTTACGGTTATTTCAATGCGACCGAGGCACTGGGCGTCCGCACGTGGGACATGTTCGACTATGTCATCGGCGCCTATGGCGGCAGGATCGAACAGATGTTCGCCATCGGCGGCGACGCCGAGCAGCCCAACACGGGGGCGCTCAAAGCGCAGCGGTTCAAGCCCGTCGTACGGTTCATCGACGCACAGAAGCTGGGAGCCGGGAAGACGAACACGCACAAAATCACGCTCCCGCCCTACTTCGGCGAGGTTCGGGTGATGGTGGTCGCCTCGAACGGCCAGGCGTTCGGCGCCGCGGAAAAGGATGTCGCAGTGAAAAAACCGCTGCTGGTGCAGGCCACCATGCCCCGCGTAGTTTCCACCGACGAGGAAGTCGAGGTGCCGGTCACGGTCTTCGCCCTCGAAGACGGGGTCGGGAAAGTCGACGTGAAGATCGCCGCGAACGAATCGTTCTCGACCGTCGGGCCGTCCAGCAAGAGCATCACGCTCGGCCGGAGCGGCGAGGAGGTCGTATCGTTCCGCCTGAAGGTCAACACCAGAACCGGCATCGGAAAGGTGCGGGTCACGGCTACGTCGTCGGGCGACAGCTCCGCGTCGGAAATCGAACTGGACGTCCGGGAGCCGAACCCCTATGTGACCCTGTCGAAGGACTATGTCATCGACCCGGGCAAGACGGCCGAGATAAGGCCCCTCAAGGAGAACGGCGAGGCCAAGCTGGAACTTTCGTCGATCCCGCCCTTAGACCTTTCGCGGCGCCTCGAATACCTGGTGAGGTATCCCCACGGCTGCATCGAGCAGATCACCTCGGGCGCCTTCCCGCAGCTCTACCTGCCTTCGGTCGTGGAGTGCGACGCGAACATGCTGCAGGACATCGACCGCAACGTCAAGAGCGTGCTTTCGCGCCTGGGCAGCTACCAGCTCTCCGACGGCGCATTCGCCTACTGGAGCGGCAACACGTCGGGTTCGGAATGGGGGACGGTCTATGCGACGCACTTCCTGATCGAGGCTGCGAAACACGGCTACGGCGTGGACAGGGCGATGCTCGACCGGGCGCTCAAATACCTGCGCGGCAACCCCTCGGACTACTACCTGACCCAGGCCTATACCCAGTATGTGCTGGCGCTGAACGGGACTCCGACCCGGGGTGCCATGAACCAGCTCCGGGAAAAGGCCGCCTCGCTGAGTAGCGACGCCAAGTGGCTGCTGGCGGCGGCATACGCTTTGGACGGCAACAGGAAAGTCGCCGAAGGGCTGATCTCGCTCTGCGGGGACAACGCGGAAAAGGCCAACCCCTACGACGGTACCTACAACAGCGACGAACGCCGGATGTCGATCTCGCTCATGACGCTCACGATACTCGGACGCCGCGAAGAGGCTTTCCGCATGGCGCTGAAGATGTCGGACATCCTCAAGAAAGACAGGTGGCTCAGCACCCAGTCGACGGCATGGATGCTCAGCACCCTTTCCAATTTCGCCGTAGCGGGACAGACCGGCATCGACGCCACAGCGGGCAGGGAGATCGTCAAGACCGACAAATCCATCGAGAGCATGCCCCTGGCCGCACCGACTGAGGTGAGAAACAACGGTTCGGGCAGCCTGTACGCGGTCGTCAGCCAGAGGTATACCCCCGGCAAGGGCGAGGAGACCGAAGCTGCGAGCGGCATCCGGATCGACGTGCGTTACACGAATATGGACGGTGCCGCCATCGACCCTGCCTCGATCCGGGTATCGACCGATTTCTACGCCATCGTGACCGTTTCGAACAAGAGCGGCTACGAACGGTACGCCGACCTTGCGCTGACCCACATCTTCCCGGCAGGATGGGAGATCACCTCCGAACGGGACTTGTCGTCGCTCACCTACCAGGATATCCGCGACGACCGGGTGCTGAGCTACTTCGACCTGAGCAGGGGCGAAAGCAAGGAGATCCCCGTCAAACTGACGGCAACCTACAAGGGGCGCTACTACCTGCCTTCGGTCTACTGCGAGGCGATGTACGACAACTCCGTCCGCGCCCTGAAAAAGGGACAGTGGGTCGAGGTGGTCGATTAATGCCGCCCCGGCAGCCGGGAAAACGCAGCGCAACCGGCAAAAGATCCCGGCGACACCTGAAAATATATGGGAAAACGGCTTCGGGCATCCGGAGCCGTTTTTATTTCCGGATTCGTACTCCCGGAGGGAAAACGCCTCTAAATTCGGGTATAAGAGGCACTTTCCTCCGGTAAAATAGGAATTTAGAAAATATTTTTAATATATTTGTTGCCAAGGTTAGTTAGATTAGTCATATTATGTGCGAGAAACTGTTTATTTTCGACACCACGCTCCGTGATGGCGAGCAGGTGCCGGGCTGCCAATTGAACACCACCGAGAAGATCGAAGTCGCCAAGTTGCTGGAAAGCCTCGGCGTGGACGTCATCGAAGCGGGGTTCCCGATTTCCAGCCCCGGAGACTTCAACTCCGTACTCGAGATTTCGAAGGCCGTTTCGGCCCCGACGATTTGTGCGCTGACCCGCGCCGTGAAAAAAGACATCGACGTCGCCGCCGATGCCCTGCGACTGGCCAGGCACAAGCGCATCCACACGGGTATAGGCGTTTCGCCCCAGCACATTTACGACAAACTGCGCTCGACGCCCGAGAAAATCCTCGAACAGGCCGTCGAAGCCGTGAAATACGCCAAAAGCTATGTCGAGGACGTGGAGTTCTACGCCGAAGACGCCGGACGTGCCGATCCTCAATACCTCGCCCGCGTGGTCGAGGCCGCCATTGCGGCCGGGGCTACGGTGGTCAACATCCCCGACACCACGGGCTACTGCCTGCCCCACGAATACGGCGCGAAGATCAAATACCTGGTCGACCACGTATCCAACATCGACAAGGCGATCATCTCGACCCACTGCCACAACGACCTGGGCATGGCTACGGCCAACACCCTGAGCGGCATCCTCAACGGTGCGCGGCAGGCCGAGGTGACGATCAACGGCATCGGCGAACGCGCAGGCAACACCTCGCTCGAAGAGGTGGTGATGACGCTGCGCTGCCACAAGGAGATCGCCGTCGACACCGGCATCGACGCACGCCTGATCACCAAAGCCTCGCACCTGGTGTCGAGCCTGATGAACATGCCCGTGCAGCCCAACAAGGCGATCGTCGGCCGCAACGCCTTCGCCCACTCGTCGGGCATCCACCAGGACGGCGTGCTGAAAGACCGCCAGACCTACGAGATCATCGACCCGCAGGACATCGGCCTCAACGAGTCGGTCATCGCCCTGACGGCCCGCAGCGGCCGCGCGGCGCTCGTACACAGGCTCGAACTGCTCGGCTACGACCTCACGCAGGAAGAGCTGGACGACACATACGGCAAGTTCCTCGAGCTTGCCGACAAGAAAAAGGAGATCCACGACTACGACCTGCTATACCTGGTGGGCGACATCGACCGCATGAAACAGCAGTCCGTATCGCTCAAATTCCTGCAGGTGACCACCGGCACGCTAGTCCCGACGGCGACCGTGGTGCTGAAGTTCGGCGACCACGAGCGCATGGCCATCGCCACGGGCAACGGCCCGGTGGATGCCGCCGTGTCGGCGATCAAGACCCTGATCAACGAGAAGGTCGTGCTCATGGAGTTCCTCATGCAGGCCATCACCAAAGGTTCGAACGACGTGGGGCGCGTACACGTACAGGTACAGTGCGGCAGCCGCACCGTCCACGGCTTCGCCGCGCACACCGACACCACACGGGCGTCGATCGAGGCGTTCCTCGACGCGCTGCGCGTACTGAACGTAACCGAACGCAAGGAAAAGGAGGAATAAGATGGGCAGGACACTTCTGGACAAGATATGGGATGCGCACACCGTGCGCACCGAAGACGGCGGACGTTCGGTGCTCTACATCGACCGCCAGTACATCCACGAGGTGACGTCGCCCGTGGCTTTCGCAGGCCTGGAACGGCGCGGCATCGGCGTGGCACGCCCGGCACAAATCACCGCCACGGCCGACCACAACATCCCGACCGTCGACCAGCACCTGCCGATCGCCGAGGCCGAATCGCGGCGCCAGGTCGAGGCGCTGGAGGCCAACTGCGCCAAATTCGGCATCGAACATTTCGGCGTGGGCAACCCGCGCCAGGGCATCGTGCACATCATCGGCCCCGAACTGGGATTCACACAGCCGGGCATGACCATCGTCTGCGGCGACAGCCACACCTCGACGCACGGGGCGCTGGGCGCCGTGGCATTCGGCGTCGGCACCTCGGAGGTCGAGATGGTCTTCGCCAGCCAGTGCATCATCCAGTCCAAGCCGCGGAGCATGCGCATCACGGTCGACGGGACACTGCGCCCGGGCGTCGAAGCCAAAGATGTCGTGCTCTACATCATCTCGCAGCTCACCGCTTCGGGCGGCACGGGCTACTTCATCGAGTTCGCCGGCGAAGCGATCCGTTCGCTCTCGATGGAGGGGCGCATGACCGTCTGCAACATGAGCATCGAGTGCGGTGCGCGGGGCGGCATGATCGCCCCCGACCGGACGACGTTCGACTACCTGCGCGGGCGCGAACGTGCGCCGCAGGGAGCGGCGTTCGACCAGGCCGTCGCCCGCTGGGAGGCGCTTTACAGCGATGCCGACGCCGTATTCGACAAGGAGTACCGGTTCGATGCCGCCGACATCGAACCGATGATTACCTACGGCACCAACCCCGGCATGGGCATGGCCGTCGATGCGCAGATCCCGGCCGAGGCCGACCCCAAGGCATTGGAGTACATGGGATTCGAAGCCGGGGAAAAGCTGCTCGGCAAACCCGTCGACTATGTCTTCGTGGGCAGCTGCACCAACGGCCGCATCGAAGACCTGCGCCGCTTCGCCAAGCTGGTCGAAGGCCGGCGCAAGGCCCAGGGCGTGACGGCATGGATCGTCCCCGGTTCGAAAGGCGTCGAAGCCGCCGCACGGGCCGAAGGGCTCGACAAAGTGCTCGCCGCCGCCGGGTTCGAGCTCCGGCAGCCGGGCTGCTCGGCGTGTCTGGCGATGAACGCCGACAAGATCCCGGCAGGCAAATACAGCGTTTCGACCTCGAACCGCAACTTCGAAGGGCGCCAGGGGCCCGGTGCGCGCACCATGCTTGCAGGCATTGCGGTAGCCGCCGCGGCCGCGGTATGCGGCAGGATCGAGGATCCGCGCAAGGTGTTTGAAATGTAAAAATTTTTAACTTCGGTTTGGATCGGCCGGTCGTTGCCGCCGCCTTCGGCGTCGTTTATAATTCCGGCCCACCCCCAACCCCCGCCTCAGGCAGGGGCTTACATGCCGCTTTGCGGCAAAATGGCCGCTGCCGAATGCCGGAAAAAACAAAACCAATATGTCCATACCCAAATTCGAAACCTTCACCTCGGGGGCCGTGCCCGTGAGCACGGAGAACATAGATACCGACCAGATCATCCCGGCACGTTTCCTGAAAGCCACCCAGCGCAAAGGATTCGGCGACAACCTCTTCCGCGACTGGCGCTACGACGCCCGGGGGCAGCGGATCGCCTCGTTCCCGCTCAACGACAGCCGTTATGGGGGCAAAATCCTCGTCGCAGGCCGCAACTTCGGCTGCGGCAGTTCGCGCGAGCACGCCGCATGGGCCATCGCCGACTACGGGTTCCGCGTCGTGGTGTCGAGCTTCTTCGCCGACATCTTCCGCAACAATGCCCTCAACAACGGGCTGCTGCCGATCACGGTAAGCGGGGAGTTCCTCGCGGCGGTCTTCGCGGCGATCGACGGCGACCCTGCGACGCAATTCACCGTAGACCTGGACAACCAGACGCTGACGATCTGCGCCACGGGCCGCAGCGAGCGCTTCGAGATCGACGCATACAAAAAGCGGTGCCTGCTGAACGGCTACGACGACGTGGACTACCTGCGCAGCATCGCGCCCCAGATCGAAGCGTTCGAACAGGCGCATAAATAGCAGCGCAATGTATCCCCGCGTAGAGATAATGGATACCACGCTGCGCGACGGCGAGCAGACGTCGGGGGTTTCGTTCAACGCCCGCGAAAAACTCTCCATCGCCCGGTTGTTGCTGGAAGAACTGTGCGTGAGCCGCATCGAGATAGCCTCGGCGCGGGTTTCGCAGGGCGAGCAGGAGGCCGTGCGCCGCATCGCCGAATGGGCTGCCGCGAAGGGTTATACCGACCGCATCGAGGCGTTGGGATTCATCGACGGCGGCGTGTCGCTCGACTGGCTCGGCCAGGCCGGGTGCCGCGTGGTGAACCTGCTGGCGAAGGGGTCGCTCAAACACTGCCGCGAACAGCTGCGCCGCACCCCGCAGGAGCACCTCTGCGACATCCGCGCCACGATCGGCGGGGCCGTCGCGCGGGGCATGAAGGTGAACGTCTACCTCGAAGACTGGTCGAACGGTATGCAGGATTCGCCCGGGTACGTCTACACGATACTCGACGGGCTTGCCGACGCCCCCGTGCAGCGCTTCATGTGTCCCGACACGCTGGGCATCCTCGACCCCTATGCCACCGAACGGTTTTGCCGCGACATGGTGACACGCTATCCGCAGCTTAGGTTCGATTTCCATGCCCATAACGATTACGACCTGGCCGTGGCCAACACCGCAGCTGCGGTCAAAGCCGGGTTCCACGGGGTTCACGTAACCATAAACGGGCTGGGCGAACGCGCAGGAAACGCACCCCTGTCGAGCACGGTGGCCGTGCTGCACGACCGGCTGCACTGCCTCACGGGCATCGACGAAACAAAGATCAACCACGTCAGCCGCATGGTCGAGACCTACACGGGCATCCGTATCCCGGGCAACCGCCCGATCGTCGGCGAGAACGTTTTTACGCAGTGTGCCGGCATCCATGCCGACGGCGACAACAAGAACAACCTCTATTTCAACGAGCTGCTGCCCGAACGCTTCGGACGCGTACGCGAATACGCCCTGGGCAAGACCTCGGGCAAGGCCAACATCCTGAAGAACCTCGAAGCGCTGGGCATCGAGCTCGACGAAGCCTCGATGCGCAAGGTAACCGAACGGGTGGTCGAACTGAGCGACAAGAAGGAGCTGGTGACGGCCGAAGACCTGCCCTACATCATCGCCGACGTACTGCGCTACGACCAGGTCGAAAACCCCGTGCGGATACTCAATTACAGCCTGTCGCTGGCACAGGGGCTGCACCCGGCCGCTACGCTCAAGATCGAGATCAACGGCTGCGAATACGAGCAGACCTCGGCCGGCGACGGCCAGTACGACGCCTTCATGCGGGCGCTCAGGCAGATCTACAAGCACCAGCTCGGCCGCGAGTTCCCGATGCTGCGCAACTACACCGTCTCGATCCCGCCGGGCGGACGCACCGATGCCTTCGTGCAGACGATCATCACGTGGGAGACGGGCGGCAAGGAGTTCAAGACCCGCGGACTGGATGCCGATCAGACCGAAGCCGCCATCAAAGCGACGATCAAAATGCTGAACATAATCGAACCAACATACAACGACCATGGATGTTAACATAGCCCTTTTAGCCGGCGACGGCATCGGCCCCGAGATCATTGCCGAGGCCACGAAAGTACTCGACCGCGTGGCGGCGAAATTCGGACACCGATTCGACTACCGCGAGGCGTTAGTGGGCGCCTGCGCCATCGACGCCACGGGCGACCCCTATCCCGACCAGACGCACGCCATCTGCCAGGCTGCCGACGCCGTATTGTTCGGTGCCATCGGCGACCCCAAGTACGACAACGACCCCAAGGCCCCGGTACGCCCCGAGCAGGGACTGCTGCGCATGCGCAAATCGCTGGGACTGTTCGCCAACCTGCGCCCCATCGCATTGTTCGACACGCTGGCCGACCGCTCGCCGCTCAAGGCAGAGGTGGTGCGCGGCACCGATTTCATCTGCGTGCGCGAACTGACGAGCGGCATCTATTTCGGCCGACCGCAGGGGCGCAACGAAGCCGGGACGGAGGCTTTCGACACCTGCACCTACACGCGCACGGAGATCGAACGTGTGCTGGACGTCGCATTCCGGCTCGCCATGAGCCGCCGGCGGCGCCTGACAGTCGTGGACAAGGCCAACGTGCTCGAAACCTCGCGCCTGTGGCGGGAGGTCGCGCAGGATATGGCGCCCCAATACCCCGGGGTGGAGCTGGAATTCATGTTCGTGGACAACGCCGCGATGCAGATCGTACGCCAGCCGACCCATTTCGACGTGATCGTCACCGAGAACATGTTCGGCGACATCCTCACCGACGAAGCCAGCGTCATCAGCGGCTCGCTCGGCATGCTCCCCTCGGCGAGCGTCGGGTCGGAAGTGGCGCTCTTCGAGCCGATCCACGGCTCCTATCCGCAGGCTGCCGGGAAAAACATCGCCAACCCGATGGCCACGATCCTCTCGGCCGCCATGCTGCTCGAACACCTGGGGCTCGACACGGAGGGCAGCGCCGTACGGGCTGCCGTAGACCGGGCGCTCACCGAAGGCGTCGTCACCGAAGACCTCGCCGCACAGGGCGAACGCCGCTACTCGACCTCCGAGGTCGGGGACTTCATCGCCGCGCATATTTAGGCACACCCCGCTCCGGGGGCTCCTATCCGCAAAAAAGGGGTTGCAACCGCAAAGGTTGCAACCCCTTTTTCCGTGCAGGCCACGAGGCGTCCCCGCCCGGACAGCAACGCCACGGCCCGGCAGCCAGTTTATATCCCGGCCACGAATTGCTCGAGTGCCCCCAGGTCGGCCGCCATCGGCTCCGAAACCCGGGGCAGGCGGGCGAGCCGGGCCAGCCGCGGCGGCAGCGGAACCGCAGCCCCCGTGACGGGGAAGATGACCTCCCCGAATTTGGCGGGATGCGCCGTAGAGAGGTAAAATCCCGGCTTCCCGCACGCTACGGAAGCGGCATATCCGATGGCGCTGTGCGGGTCGGAAAGGTATCCGTAATTGCGGTGCAGCCCATCGATCGTACGGCGGATCATGGCATCGTCGCAGCGGAATCCCTCCAGTTCATCACGCAGGGCATCCGGCTCACCGCCGCAGAGCCACAGCATGCGTTCGAAATTGCTCGGCACCCCGACGTCCATCGCATTGGCGGGCGTCCGCACCGACGGCCTCGGACGGTACTCGCCACTAAGCAGGAATTCGGGCACCACATCGTTACGGTTCGAAGCCGCGACGAATCCGCCGAGGGGGAGCCCCATGCGGCGGGCGAGCATCCCGGCCGAGAGGTTTCCGTAGTTACCGCTCGGCACCACGACCACAGGCCGCCCGCCGCCCGTCTGCTGCCGCCACAGGCAATAGCCGTAGAAATAATAGAATGCCTGCGGTATCCAGCGCAGCAGGTTGATCGAATTGGCCGACGACACGCGGTGCCCCGCACGGAATTTTGCGTCGGCAAACAGCTCCTTGACCAGCCGCTGGCAGTCGTCGAACGTCCCGGCCACACGCAGCGGGTGGATATTGCCGCCGAGCGTGGTCATCTGGCACTCCTGCAGCCGGCTGATCTTCCCTTCGGGATAGAGCAGCACCACCTCGACGCCCGGCACGCCGTAAAACCCGTGCGCCACGGCGCTGCCCGTGTCGCCCGACGTAGCCGTCAGGATCACCAGTTTTTCGCCGGCACCGCCCAGCAGGCCGATCATCCGCCCCATGAAGCCCGCACCGTAATCCTTGAATGCGAACGTCGGGCCGTGGAACAGCTCCAGCGTATAGCGGCTGCCGACACGGCGAAGCGGCAGCGGAAAGTCGTAGATCCGCTCCATCTCCCGCCGCAGGAGCCCGGGGTCGATGTCGTCACCGAAAAAAAGTTCCGCCAAGTATCCGGCCAGCGCGGCATAGGACTCCCCTGCCAGCCGCTCCGCGACGGCCATATCGGCCTGCGGGATACGTTCCGGGACGAACAACCCGCCGTCGGGCGCCAGTCCCGCCTGCACGGCTTCGCGAAGCGAAAAGGCGCGTGCGCATGCTTTGTCTTTCGTGCTGTAATATTTCATCTGTTTGTCGTTTTATACTATTCCACAATCCTTGCCCCGCGGTTCGACACGCGGCCCGCATATATCTTGCAGCCGATACCGAGGCGGGCGAAATGCGCCCGCATCCGCTGCGAGACCCGCTGCGAGACGGCCTCATCGGCGGCCAGGGCGAAGATCGAAGGCCCCGACCCGGCAATGTTCATCGCCAGGGCGCCTTCGGCGAGCACCCCTTCTTTCAGCACATCGTAACCCGGAATGAACCCCTTGCGGTAAGGCTCCGCCACCACGTCGTGCATCGACCGGCCGATCAGCGCCACGTCGCCCAGGGCGAACCCGGCCACCAGCCCGCCGACATTGCCCCACTGCGTCACGGCATCGTGCAGGGGTACCTCGCGGGGAAGCACTTCGCGCGCCTCCTTAGTGCTGACCACGATGTCGGGATGCACCACGGCGTAGAAAAAGCCCTCGGGGACAGGCAGGCGCACGATGTCCAGCGGTTCGTACCCCCGGATCAGCACCACGCCGCCCAGCACGGCAGGGCCCACGTTGTCGGCATGGGGCGTACCGCCGATGAGCGCCTCGCCCATCATCGCAAATTCCACGAGCCGCTCCCCTGAAAAGGGACGTCCCAACAGTTCGTTCACGCCCCAGACCGCTGCGGCCGACGAAGCCGCACTCGACCCGATGCCGCTGCCGGGAGCGATCTTTTCGAGGATCGTAACCTCGACCCGCACGGGTTTTTCGTATGCCCCGAGCAGTGCCATCACCGCCGGGGTAATCACGTTGTCCTCGTTTTTGGCGGGAAGTTCCTTCCCGCTGCGGTTGCGGATAACGAGCCCCCCGGCACCTTCTTCGATGCCGACCTCCAGCAGGTCGCCCACGCCGTCGAGCGTCAGCCCCATTACATCGAAGCCGCAACCCAGGTTCGCCACCGTTCCCGGGGCGAAAACTTTTATATATCGCATGATAAAAATCTCCTTTTGAATGAAACTACCTTTGATCGAACCGGGCTTTCCGTTCCGGCAGCCTTGGCCGGAAAATGCATAACGGGTATGCTCGTGACGGAAAAATAACAACTACACCCCCACAGGGGTTGTCGTCGTTGTCGTAGCGGTAGTAACGGAGATAAGGACAGTGAAAGAAACGGCGCACGTCACCGGGCTGCAGGCTGCCCCGCATTCCCCGGTCATCGTATGGTTCCGTTTCATATCCATCGGGGACAAATATAAAACAAAAAAATTTAATATCCAAATCCGGGTAACAAATCGTAAGTCGCCCTAAAAAGCACCGGCAGCCGCTTTATATATATAGGAGTAGTCCGGAAAGGCTGAAAATACCGAACTTGGCGACAAACCGTAAGATATTCCGAAGCTCCCCGAGGGCTGATTACTCTCCTAATCGGGCTAAAAGAGGGTTAAAGGCCAAAAAATGCGGTTTTAAACTGTAAGTTGAAAGGCATCTATCCGGATCGTCATAAAGCACAAGCGGGGTAATAGGTTCCGGATTATCACATTATTAAATTTTTTGCAAAATTATTTTGACGAAACGATTTTATATCCCTATCTTTGAAACGGAACAAACACGCAAATTCCGGCCATGAACGCCCAGAACTATTCGAATAATAACGTCATTAATCTGCTGCTCGTCGTCTTTAGCAAGATAACGGGAGAAAGGTGATGTGTATATCCGAAAGATGATAAAAAGGCCTTTCTCCCGACGGAGAAAGGTTTTTTATTATCCGGGCAGATGGCAAAGGCGCAATACGCAGAAAACAAGAAAAAGATGAAACACCCACTCAGAAGTGCCGTCACGACGACGGGCCGGCGCATGGCCGGAGCCAGAAGCCTGTGGCGTGCCAACGGCATGCGCGAAGAACAGTTCGGCCGCCCGGTCATCGGCATCGCCAATTCGTTCACCCAGTTGGTTCCGGGACACGTGCACCTGCACGAGATCGGACAATACGTCAAGCAGCGGATCGAAGCGCTCGGCTGTTTCGCCGCGGAATTCAACACCATCGCCATCGACGACGGCATCGCCATGGGGCACGACGGCATGCTCTATTCGCTGCCCTCGCGCGAGATCATTGCCGACAGCGTCGAATACATGGCCAACGCCCACAAGGTCGACGCACTGGTCTGCATCTCGAACTGCGACAAGATCACCCCGGGCATGCTAATGGCCGCCATGCGGCTCGACATCCCGACCGTCTTCGTATCGGGCGGGCCGATGGAGGCGGGGCGCCTCGGCGAGCGGGCGCTCGACCTGATCGACGCCATGGTAATGGCTGCCGACGAAAATTGCAGCGACGAGCAGGTGGCGCGCATCGAACGCGCCGCATGCCCCGGCTGCGGTTCGTGCTCGGGGATGTTCACCGCCAACTCGATGAACTGCCTGACCGAAGCACTCGGGCTCTCGCTCCCGAGCAACGGCACCGTCGTGGCCACGCATGTCAACCGCCGCCGCCTGTTCGAAGAGGCCGCAGCGCTGATCGTCCGCAATGCCGAACGCTATTACTTCGAGGGCGACGACTCGGTGCTCCCGCGCTCGGTGGCCACGAAGGCAGCCTTCGAGAATGCCATGTCGCTCGACATCGCCATGGGCGGCTCGACCAATACGGTGCTGCACCTGCTGGCCGTGGCCCACGAGGCCGGGGTGGATTTCACGATGCAGGATATCGACCGCCTTTCGCGCCGGGTGCCCGTACTGTGCAAGGTCGCCCCCAACTCGCATTACCATATCCAGGATGTCAACCGTGCGGGCGGCATCCTCTCGATCCTGGGCGAACTCGCCCGCGGCGGACTGCTCGACACCTCGGCCGGGAGGGTCGACGGGCGCACGCTCGGCCAGGCCATCGCGGCCTTCGACCTGCGGAGCGAAACAGCGAGCAGCGAAGCCAAACAGCGCTACCTGAGCGCCCCGGCCGGCCTTTACAGCCGGGAACTGGGCACACAACGGACTTATTACGACACACCGGACACCGACCGCACGGCAGGCTGCATCCGCGATCTGGAACACGCCTATTTCCGCGACGGCGGGCTGGCCGTACTGACGGGCAACATCGCCCGCCGGGGCTGCATCGTCAAGACGGCCGGCGTCGACGCGTCGCTGTTTGTCTTCCGTGGGCGCGCCCGCGTCTACGAATCGCAGGAGCAGGCCATCGGCGGCATCCTCGGCGGCGAGGTGCAGGCCGGCGACGTCGTTGTCATACGCTATGAAGGCCCCAAGGGCGGCCCCGGGATGCAGGAGATGCTCTACCCCACGTCGTACCTCAAATCCAGACACCTCGACAAAGCCTGCGCGCTGATTACCGACGGCCGCTTCTCGGGCGGAACGTCGGGGTTGTCGATCGGTCACGTCTCGCCCGAAGCGGCTTCGGGCGGGGAGATCGCCGTCATCCGCACGGGCGACGAGATCGAGATCGACATCCCGCGGCGCTCGATCCGCCTCATGGCCGGCGACGACGAAATCGCCGCGCGCATGGCTGCACAGCAGCATTTCCGCCCCGCGGCACGCGACCGCCGCATACCCGCGTCGCTAAGGGCCTATGCCAAGCTGGTCAGCTCGGCCGACAAAGGGGCCGTACGCATCGTCGAAGAAGAATAAAACCGGACAACACCATGAATACGAACACGACAACCAGAACCGAAGGACAACAGCCCGGCCCTTGTATCACAGGGTCGCAGGCCCTGCTCGAATCGTTCCTGCGCGAGGGTGTGGACACGCTTTTCGGGTATCCCGGAGGAGCCATCATCCCCGTTTACGATGCGCTTTTCGACTACCGCGACCGGCTGCGCCACATCCTTGTCCGCCATGAACAGGGCGCCGTACATGCCGCGCAGGGCTACGCCCGCGTCAGCGGCCGCGTAGGGGTTTGCCTGGTCACCTCGGGCCCGGGGGCGACGAACACCGTGACCGGACTGGCCGACGCGCTGATGGACTCCACGCCGCTGGTACTGGTGACCGGACAGGTGGGTTCGTCGCTGCTGGGCACCGACGCCTTCCAGGAAACCAACTTCGTGGGCATCACGCAGGCCGTAACCAAATGGAACTGCCAGGTCAAGCGTACCGAAGACATTCCCGGGGCGATTGCCAAGGCGTTCTATATCGCCCGTTCGGGGCGTCCGGGCCCCGTGGTGGTGGACATCACCAAGGACGCTCAGTGCGGGACGGCCCCGTTCCGCTACGAAAGACTGACCTCCATCCGCAGCTACGTCCCCGCACCCGCGCCCGCCGAGGAGTACATCGCCGAGGCGGTACGGCTGATCGATGCCGCACAACGGCCGCTGCTGATGGCGGGACAGGGCGTGATGCTCGGAAACGCCGAAGAAGAATTGCAGGCCTTCCTCGCAAAGAGCGGCATACCGGTCGCCTCGACCCTGCTGGGGCTGTCGGCCGTGCCGACCTCCTCGCCGCAGTATGTCGGCATGCTGGGCATGCACGGCAACTACGGCCCCAACATCCGCAACCAGGAGTGCGACCTGCTCATCGCCGTGGGGATGCGTTTCGACGACCGCGTGACGGGCAACCCCAAATGTTTCGGGGCGAATGCCAAGGTAATCCACCTGGAGATCGACCCCGCCGAGATCGACAAGATCGTACACGCCGACGTGGCCGTCATCGGCGACGTGAAACAGACGCTCCCGCTGCTCACCCAAAGGATCCGCCCAGCCGGGCACAAGGCCTGGATCGAAGGGTTCCGCGCCTGCGACAAAGTCGAATACGAGGCGGTCGTCCGCAAGGCGATCCGCCCGGAAGGCGGCCGCATCCGCATGGGCGAGGTCGTCGACACCGTAGCGCATGCCTACGACAACGACGCGGTGCTGGTGACCGACGTCGGGCAACAGCAGATGTTCGCAGCGCGCTATTTCGGGTTCCGCCGCAGCCGCAGCCTGGTAACTTCGGGCGGCCTGGGCACGATGGGCTTCGGGCTTCCAGCCGCCATCGGCGCCAAACTGGGCGCCCCCGACCGCGAGGTATGCCTCTTCGCGGGCGACGGCGGGCTGCAGATGACCATCCAAGAGCTGGGGACGATCTTCCAGTCGCAGGTCGCCGTAAAGATCGTATTGCTCAACAACTCCTATCTGGGCATGGTACGGCAGTGGCAGGAACTCTTCTACGACCGCCGCTACTCGTTCACCGAACTGGCGAACCCCGACTTCGGGCTGATCGCCCGCGGCAACGGCATCGCCTACCGCTGCGTGGAGCGGCGCGAAGAGCTGGCCGGGGCGGTGGCCGAGATGAAAGCCTGCAAAGGCGCCTACCTGTTGGAGGTGCGCGTCGAAAGCGAAGAAAACGTATTCCCGATGGTGCCGGCCGGCGCCCCCGTGTCGGCGATCCGGCTCGAATAAACCGAACGAGGTATGGAACAAGAGTATATCATCACCGTATTTTCGGAGAACAAGGTCGGGCTGCTGAGCCAGATCACGACGGTCTTCACGTGCCGCAATGTCAACATCGAAAGCCTGACGACTTCCGAGTCGGCGCTCGCGGGCATCCATAAATTCACGATCGTCGTCCGCACCGGCCCCGACCGGGTCGAGAAGCTCGCGCGGCAGATCGAGAAGAAGATCGACGTGCTCAAGGTCTTCGTCTACACCTCGGACGAAGTCGTGCAGCAGGAGATCGCCCTTTATAAAGTCACGCGCAGCCGCAACGTCGAGAAACTCGTACGCGAGCACAATGTCCGCATCCTGGAGATCGACGACGACTACATCGTCGTCGAAAAAACCGGCCATAAGGCCGAGACGCAGGCACTGTTCCGCCTGCTGCAACCCTTCGGCGTGCAACAGTTCGTGCGCAGCGGCACGGTGGCCATCATCAAATCGCGGCGCGAGCTGCTTAACGAATACCTCGAAGAACTCGAGAGGAACAGACAAAGAACGGATTCATTTTAACTTTTAAAACTCATACAACTATGGCACAGATCAATTTCGGCGGAGTAGAAGAGAAGGTCGTTACCCGCGAAGAGTTTCCCCTGGAAAAAGCACGCGAAGTCCTCAGGGACGAAACCATCGCCGTAATCGGCTACGGCGTACAGGGGCCGGGGCAGTCGCTCAACCTCAAGGACAACGGGTTCAACGTCATCGTCGGACAGCGCGAAGGCTCGAAAAGCTGGGACAAGGCCGTCGCCGACGGCTGGGTACCGGGCAAGACGCTCTTCGGGATCGAAGAGGCCGCCCGGCGCGCAACGATCATCCAGTACCTGCTCTCCGACGCCGGGCAGATCGCCGTATGGCCGACGATCGAGAAACACCTCGCGCCGGGCAAGGCGCTCTACTTCTCGCACGGCTTCGGCATCACCTACAAGGAGCGCACGGGCATCGTGCCGCCGGCCGACGTAGACGTGATCCTGGTCGCCCCGAAAGGCTCGGGGACTTCGCTGCGCCGCATGTTCATCGAGGGCCGCGGCCTGAATTCGAGCTACGCCGTATTCCAGGACGCCACGGGGCGCGCATTCGAACGCGTGGTGGCGCTGGGCATCGGCGTAGGTTCGGGCTACCTGTTCGAAACCGACTTCAAGCGGGAGGTTTACTCCGACCTGACGGGCGAGCGCGGCACACTGATGGGTGCCATCCAGGGTATTTTCGCGGCCCAGTACGACACGCTGCGCGCCCACGGGCACACCCCTTCGGAGGCTTTCAACGAAACGGTCGAGGAGCTGACCCAGTCGCTCATGCCGTTGGTGGCCGAAAACGGCATGGACTGGATGTACGCCAACTGCTCGACCACGGCACAACGCGGTGCGTTGGACTGGTGGAAACGCTTCCGCGATGCCACCAAACCCGTCTTCGAAGAGCTTTACGGCGAAGTGGCCGCCGGCAACGAGGCGCAGCGCTCGATCGACCTGAACAGCAAACCCGACTACCGCGAGAAACTCAACGAGGAGCTGCGCGAGATGCGTGAAAGCGAGATGTGGCAGACAGGCGCCGTGGTGCGCAAGCTCCGCCCGGAGAACAACTGATCCCCCGGAAGGCCTTGCAATTTTTCAGATTGTTTCGCGCTCCGGCGGGTCGTGTCCGCCGCCTCCGGCACCGCTTGTAAATCCGGCCTTCCCCGAGCCCCCGCCCCGGCGGGGACTTGAGAGGCGGCGACGCGGCGGGATTCCCGCAGCGGGACACAGGCCGCCGGCAATTAACAGTTTTGTAACGTAATATACAACAACAATCAATCTATGTGTGGTTTCGTAGGACTATTTGACATCCGCCGGAAATCGGATGCGCTGCGTGGGCAGGTACTGAAAATGTCGAAGCAGATACGGCACCGGGGCCCCGACTGGTCGGGTGTCTACTGCGGCGAGCGGGCGATCCTTTCGCACGAGCGGCTTTCGATCGTCGACCCCCAGTCGGGCGGTCAACCCCTGTTCAGCTGCGACGGGAAACAGGTGCTGGCCGTGAACGGCGAGATATACAACCATCAGGAGATCCGCGCCGAGCTGGCCGGCGAATACGATTTCCAGACAGGCTCGGACTGCGAGGTGATCCTGCCTCTCTACCGCAAACTGGGCGTCGGGCTGCTGGAAAAAATCAGCGGCATCTTCGCCTTCGCGCTGTACGACATCGAAAAGGACGAATACCTGATCGCCCGCGACCCGGTCGGCGTCATCCCGCTCTACATCGGCTGGGACAGCGACGAGCAATTCTACGTCGCATCGGAACAGAAAGCCCTCGAAGGGATATGCAGCACCATCCGGCCGTTCCTGCCCGGGCACTACTGGTCGAGCCGCGAGGGGAAAATGGTGCGCTGGTACAAGCGCGACTGGTTCGAGTACGACGCCGTGAAGGACAACGGCGCCGACATACAGGCGCTGCGCGAGGCGCTGGAATCGGCCGTCAAGCGGCAGCTCATGTCGGACGTACCCTACGGCGTACTGCTGTCGGGCGGCCTCGACTCGTCGATCATCTCGGCCGTCGCCAAGAAATACGCCGACCGGCGCGTCGAATCGAACGACCGCGACCGGGCCTGGTGGCCGCAGCTTCACTCGTTCGCCATCGGACTGAAAGGGGCGCCCGACCTGGCGGCGGCACGCAAGGTCGCCGACCATATCGGCACCGTACACCACGAAATCAACTACACCGTACAGGAGGGGCTGGATGCCGTGCGCGACGTGATCTATTATATCGAGACCTACGACGTGACGACCGTACGCGCCTCGACGCCGATGTACCTGCTGGCGCGCGTCATCAAGTCGATGGGCATCAAGATGGTGCTCTCGGGCGAGGGTGCCGACGAGGTTTTCGGCGGCTACCTCTATTTCCACAAGGCGCCCGACGCCCGTGCCTTCCACGAGGAGACCGTGCGCAAGATCAGTAAGCTGCACCTCTACGACTGCCTGCGCGCCAACAAGTCGCTCTCGGCATGGGGTGTCGAGGGGCGCGTGCCGTTCCTCGACAAAGAATTCCTCGACGTGGCGATGCGCATCAACCCGGCGGCGAAAATGGCCAAGGACGGGCATATCGAAAAATGGATCCTGCGCAAGGCGTTCGAGGACATGCTCCCCTCCGAGATCGTATGGCGTCAGAAAGAACAGTTCTCCGACGGCGTAGGCTACAACTGGATCGACACGCTCAAGCAACTGACCGCAGAGGCGGTCTCCGACCGCGAGATGGAACACGCTGCGGAGCGTTTCCCGATCAACCCGCCCCGCAACAAGGAGGAGTACTATTACCGTACGATCTTCGAGGAACACTTCCCGTCGCATACGGCAGCGCAGTGCGTACCGTCGGTACCGTCCGTAGCGTGCAGCACCGCCGAAGCGCTGGCCTGGGACAAGGCGTTCCGCGACATGAACGAACCGTCGGGGCGCGCCGTGCTGGGCGTGCACAACACCGACCTGACACACGACACCCACCGACCCGAAACCGACTGAACCCGGTAAGGCCCCTGCCGAAGCAGGGGCCTTCCTTTATCGGATCGGAATTCTTAAACGGCATCGCCCCGGCCACAGATACCTGTGACCGGAGCGATTTCTTGCGCCCTGAGTGGCCGGACAGCCCCGCGCCCGGCATCAGCGCCGCGGCTTCTTCGCGTCGGGTTTGCGGCGGGAGCGGCGGGCGGCAGGTGCCACGGGTTTTCGCGCAGGAACACGTTTTGCGGCGGGCTTCCCGTCCCCGGGGTCTGCCCCGGCTGCTTCGGAAACTTCCGCAGCCGGGATATTCCCTGCGGCAGGTGCGGGGACTGCGGGGGCAGCGCCCGCCGTCCGGCGCGGCTTCTTGCGCACCGACCAGCCGAAGTGGCCGATGGCCTCGCCCAGGGCGAAATATTCGCCGTGGGAGTAAACGATCGGGCAGGCGCGTTCGAGGCAGAAACGCCCCGTAACAGGGTCGATATAGGCGGCATCGACCTGCACGGCGACCACCTCGGCCAGGAACATGTCGTGCGAACCGAGGGGCATCACCTGCCGCACGCGGCACTCGATGCTTACGGGCGCCTCTTCTACGATCGGCGCCGCGACCTGCAAGGCCTTCCCGGGCGTGAGCCCCATTTCGCGGAATTTGTCATAGTCGCGCCCCGACCGCACCCCGCACCAGTCGGCGGCGCGGGCCAGGTCGCGGGTCGTGAGGTTGATGACGAACTCCCCCGTGCGGCGGATTATTTCGTAGGAGTGGCGTTCGGGGCGTACCGAAATGTAGCACATCGGCGGGTTGGTGCATACCGTGCCCGTCCACGCCACGGTCAGCAGGTTATACTCTTCGGGCGTCGCACCGCAGCTCACCAGCACGGCCGGCAGCGGATAGATCAGCGTCCCGGGTTTCCAGCTCTCCTTCATCGGCGGCGTCAGTTAGCCTTCGCAAAGAAATTGCGGAAGAATACGATCTGAAAGTCGATGGCATTGCCCCAATAGGCACCGGTATGCCCGCCGGGGCGTACATAGAAATCGTGCATGATGCCCCGGCGCAGCAACTCGTCGTGGAAATCGTTGTTTACCTCGAAGAAGAAATCGTCGTAGCCGCAGTCGAAGACGATCGCCAGGTCGCCGTTCCCGAGCTGCGAGATGAGGTTGATGGGCGTAGCCTCTTCCCAGGCTTCGGGATGCTCCGTAATCTCGCCCAGCAACTGCGGAATCTCCCAGTTCTGCGGGAAAGGACGTATGTCGAGCCCGCCGCTCGTGCTGCCTGCGGCACCGAACAGCCCCTTGTGCTTTATGGCGAGCGACATGGCCCCGAAACCGCCCATGCTCAGGCCCGTGATCGCGCGTCCCGAGCGGTCACGGACTACGGGATAACGCGCTTCGACGGCGGGCAGCAACTCGCGTATCATGAAGGTTTCGTAGAGGCTCTTCTCGCGCACCTTGCTGTCGAGGTACCAACTGTTCCCCACGCCGGGACAGATGAAGGCGATCCTCTCGCGGTCGGCGATTGCGGGCAGCGAAGGCTTGATCTTCAGCCATGCCGTCTCATCGCCCGAGTAGCCGTGCAGCAGGTAGACCACCGGACAGGGCTCAGCGGCGGATGCGCCCTCGGGCACGATCGCCACGACGGGTACGTCACGATCCATCGAGGGACTGTGCACGGCAAGCGTGTCGACCGTAGCCGCAGAAACGACCCGCACCGCCAGCAACAGCAAAAAAGTAAAAATAAAAATCCGTTTCATGGTATATGGGTTTAGTGAAGGCAAAAATACGAAAAAAACGTATCTTTGCCATATGCTAACGGAATTCATCCGATACCTCAGCGCCGAACGGCGTTACTCCCCGCTCACCGTCCGCAATTACAAACACGACGTCGGGCAGTTCCTGGCATGGCTGGATTTCGACGAGGCGCGCTCCGACCCGCGCAGCATCACCGCAGACCAGGTGCGCGAATGGATCATCCACCGCACGGAGGAAGGCAAGATCGGCGCGGCGTCGATGAACCGCGAAATCGCCTCGATCCGCACCCTCTTCCGGTGGCTGCTCCGCACGGGAGCCATCGAAAAAGACATCTGCCGGACGATCCCCTCGCTCAAGACCTCGCGCCGCCTGCCGGCTTTCATCCCCGAGAGCCGCATGACGGCCATCGTCAGCGAATGCGAAGAGGCGGACGGGGATTTCGAAACGACACGCAACTCGCTCGTCATCCTGATGTTCTACGCCTGCGGCCTGCGCCTTGCCGAGCTGGTCGGCATCGACCGCGACGACTTCTCGGCCGACTACGCCTCGCTGCGGGTACGGGGCAAGGGAGACAAGCAGCGGATGGTACCGATCCTCGAATTCGTACGCGAAAAGATTTTAAGTTACCTCGACCTAATTGCGAGGCAAAATATTTGCAATTCTGCGGAAAAAGCACTATTTTTAACACACAAAGGAAAGCGCATATCGCGGAGCGTCGTTTACCGCATGGTACGGGCGGAACTGACCCGGGCAGGCGTACAGGGCAAGAAAAGCCCCCATGTGCTCCGCCATACGTTTGCGACGCACCTGCTGAACGGCGGAGCCGATATGCGCGAGATCCAGGAGCTTCTGGGACACGCTTCGTTACAGGCCACGCAGGTCTATACGCACAACAGCATCGCCAGGCTCCGGGAGATATACGCAAAGGCCCATCCCCGGGAAAAGGGAGGGAAGTGATTAACTTTTATAAACTGTAAGGCTATGAACGTACAGATTCAATCCGTGAAATTCGACGCCGACAAACGGCTGGTCGAATTCGTCGAGAACAAGATGGACAAACTCGACCGCTTCGCAGAGCGTTCGACGGGTGCCGAGGTCATTCTCAGACTCGATAAAGACTTTGAAAAGGGAAACAAGATAGCAACGGTCACACTCCATATGCCGGGCGAAGACCTGGTGGCATGCCACCAGTCCAGATCGTTCGAAGAATCGGTGGACGAGGCGATCGACGCCATCAAGCGCCAGCTGGACAAATTCAAAGGCAAACTGGAAAAGTAACCCCACCAACCAACCAATAACCTAAAACGAAGCCGCAGCCGCCCCTCATGAGGCGGCTGCGGTAATTTTCAGCCCGGCAGTTTGCGGCGGGCGCACTCCGGCTGACGGGTTCCTGCTGACGATTTCCGCCCGGCGGCATGCCGTCCTGCACTTTCTGCCGGCTTGTCTTAGAGAGCCTCCGGCCCGGCTGTTCATCAGCGGCAACAAACCGCCGACTCTCCCAAATGCCCGCCCGGCAATTTCCGACCGGCGGCTTCCTGCTGCGGCAATTTGCCCACCCCGGCCGACTGTCCTGCACCGCAATTCCGCCCCCCACACACACAAGACTGCAAACGGACGGCACCGGAAACAGGAAACAGGAAACGGCCGCACTTGCGTGCGGCCGTTCGGAAGCCTTGTAGTGGATAGGGGATTCGAACCCCTATGTCGTGCGTGAGAGGCACGTATCCTAACCCTTAGATGAATCCACCGTGTCGGTTTTGTGGTGCAAAGATAACGCCTTCTTTGAAAACTGCAAAATTTTCCTGCAAAAACTATGATTTTTTTTCATAATGCACACAGCTACACGCATTTTAGCTATCTTTACACGAAATACAACACGTCCCGACAAATGAAACGCATCAAAACAGCAATCCTGCTCGCAACAGCAGCGGTGGCAGTCACGGCCTGCAACAGGAAGCCCGTCGTTCCGGAATTCGGCATGTTGCCGATCGACACGCTGCTCGGCACACAAGACAACGGCTGCAACATAGAATACCGCTTTGCCACGATCGGCAATGCCGGAAAATCGGCGGCACTGGAGGCCATCGAAAAAGCGAATATCGAATATTTCTTCGAGTTGGAGGAGTTCGCCGGTACGGCACGCCAGGCCGCGGACTCGGCCATCCTGCAGGTCGCCGCGGACATCGTACTGCCCGAAGGGATGTCACAGGGCATGGGCGCCTACGAAATCTCCGTCGAAAGCGAAGGCTCCGTACAGGACACGCTCGTTACCTACTCGATCTCCCGGTGGAGTTTCACGGGCGGGGCGCACGGCATGTACGGCATCGAATACCATACCTATTCGATCACAGACGGATACGAACTCTCGCTGGCAGACCTGTTCACGGCCCCGCAATTGCTCGGCATGGAGAAACTGCTCCGCGAGAAACTCTACGCCCAATACGGGACGGACAACGACGAAGGGCTGGCCGAACAGGGCTTCTTCCCGGAATACATCGCCCTGACGGAAAATTTCCAGATCACTCCCGAAGGCATCACCTTCTATTACAACCCCTACGCGATCGGATGCTATGCACTCGGGGCCGTCGAAGTGGCGATAGGCCGCGAGGAGCTGGAGCAGTTCTGACATCCGGGCGGGACGCCGCCCCGGCGTATCCGGGCTCACGCCCCTACATTCCCGGAACCCGCACCCCGGGACAATAAAAAAAGGCCGGAGTCTCACGACTCAGACCTTTTTCTTTTGTCGGGGAACCACCCCCTTCAAAAATGAGGTACAATCGGAGGTATTCGACTTTCGGACGAGCACCGCCCTTCGAGTCTTAGTAACGGATTGCCGCTACAACCTGCCGATTTCCTCAACCAACCTAAAACTACTAACCTAAATGAACCTTAAAACTTCACTGCAAAGATACGTGCCATTTTTGAATTATGCAAATATTTTACGAATATATTAAATATATTTAACAATTTGGTAACATTAGCCCGTCAAAAAGGGCTCAGGAGGCTTCCAGGAAGCATTCGGGCAGAATGTTAAAGATAACGGAACGCCCTTCGGCGACAAAAAACCGGGGTTTGGAAAAACTAATTTCAGGTAGACCACCATGCTCCCGATGCTGACAAAATTCTAAAGTCCGCACCGTCGGCCGGGAGGGGAAGGGCACAAAAAAAGGAAACCCGGTATTCCGATGGAATACCACAGTTTCCTCACCAACCTAAAACTACTAACCTAAATGAACCTTAAAACTTCGCTGCAAAGATAAGATGAAAAAACATGCCGTGCAAGTTTTTATTAAAAAAATTTTCGAATTTTTTGATATTTTTTAATAAGTCGCATACATTCAATTATCTAATAACATGTAAACATGCAAGATAGCCGGGTACCGCCTATCCCGGGTGATCGAAAATATTTTTTCATATTCTGCGCAGTATTCCCCTCCGGCGCACATTTATATAAAACGGAACACGATAAAAATGGAGTGCACATACCCTGAGCGGGGATAAATCACTACCTTTGTACGATGGACAAGAAGCTACGCGTTACCCTGAGCATCCCGGCAGCGGGATGCCGCGGCAGGAATTTTGCGGCCGGTTGCGTACGGCCGCAGCAACAACGACGCCTAAAACCCTAATTTACCAATGACGGTATCACTGATCATCTCCACCTACAACTGGCCGCGGGCCCTCTACCTGTGCCTGGACAGCGTAATGCAACAAACGGCCATGCCCACGGAAATCCTGATCGCTGACGACGGTTCAGGTATCAGCACCCGCGATGTCGTCCGCCATTTCGAAGCGGTGTCGCCCGTCCCCATCCGGCACATCTGGCACGAGGACAAGGGGTTCCGCCTGGCCATGATCCGCAACAAAGCCATCGCGGCGAGCCGTTGCGAATACATCATACAGATCGACGGCGACCTGATCCTCCAACGTAACTTCATCCAGGATCACATGATCTTCGCACAACGGGGCTGCTACGTCACCGGGTCGCGCGGCATCATCACCGAAATGCTCACCCGCAAGGTACTCAGCGGGGAGATCACCTCGCTCACACCACTGATGCGGGGCGTGCGCAACAGCAACAACGCCATCCGCATCCCGCTCATGGCATTCCTCTACCGGACGCTGGGTCCCACCCGCTTCGTCAAAGGCTGCAACATGGCCTTCTGGCGCAACGACCTGATCCGCGTCAACGGTTACGACGAATCGTTCTGCGGCTGGGGCCGCGAAGATTCCGAACTGGCGATCCGCCTCGACAACAGCGGCGTGCGCCAGCGGTGCATGAAGTTCCGCGGCGTGGTCTTCCACCTCCACCACGGCAAATGCGAGCGCAACAGCCTTTCGGCCAACGAGGAACGTTACCAGCAAACCATCCGAGAACACCGCACCCGCTGCGAAATCGGGCTTACTCGCCACTTGGGAGAAACGGATCAGACCCGCACCCCCAAACCCGAGGTGAAAAACCCCGTTCCCGCCAGCGCAGGCCATTGAGCCCCGGCCGGAAACATCCGGCCCAGGAAACGGCATCCATAAACGTGAGTGCCGCCCCGGTCGGGGCGGCACTCACGTTTTCTATCGGCGGCGGAATTTTTCCAGCAGGGGATAATAATGTAACTGCCGGCGCAGTTTCCATTTGCGCACCAGGTTCAGGGGCTTGCGTTTCAGCCCCGCATGCCCCCGCACGATATAATCGTCCACGGCATCGAGCACCCGCGCCGAACAGCGGCAGTCGCGGTGCGGTTCATGGTGCATGGTGTAGCTGCGGATCTCCTCCATTAACCCCTCAGGCCGCGCCAGCGCACGCTCGATGGCCGGGCCGACGGCCTCCGGCGTATCGACGTCGATCAGATGGGGCCCCGGATGCGAATTGCGGAACGTCACGACCGGTTTGTCGAGGAACATGAATTCGAGGATGATCGACGAGCTGTCGCACAACATCACGTCGGCCTGCTGCAGAAGCGGCATCTTGTCGGAACCCTCATAGAATATGACGTTCTCGTTCTCCTCCGCAATACGTTTATAGCCGGCTATGATCCCGGGGTCAGTCAGCTTGGGATGGAACGTGATGACCCAGTCCCACGGATGGGTTTTGGCCAGACGGTCGATCTCCGCCATCAGATGGGGCGCCGAACAGACATTGCGCGTGAAGGTCGGGGGGTAAAGAATCACCGGATGGTCATTCTGCGGTTTACGCTGCACTTCGGGCGAGAAATAGGTGTCGGCTTTGGGCCAGCCGGTCTCGTAGACCCGGAAGAAGCCGTATTTCTTTTCCAGTTCCTTGAAATAAGGCGTACTGCTCGGCCCCTGCGTACAATAAATGTCGAACCATCCGCGCACCGTGAAGTGGTCGTCGACGGCCTCGATCCGCTTTTGGATCGCATAGCCGTGGAAAAGCGCCACCTTCACACCCGGGATAAAATCGGGGATGTAGTTGCCCGGTGCAAAAACCGCGACCGGGTTATAAGCGACCGCCTCCCGGATTGTCCCCAACCGCACCTCGCCCTCTTCGAGCACGACGGGACACCCCTCTTCGACAAACCAGGCCGCCTCGCCTCCGCGGCGGCGGATTTCATGTTCCAAAGGCCTCAGGATTGAATAGGCATAAGGCAAAGTAACGTACAACAGGTATCTTTTCATCGTTCCAGGTTTAGGTTACAATACTCAGATTCAGCGTGTCAGCCGCCGCTTCAGGCTCTTGCCCCAGCGCATCAGGGTCGAGACGGCGAGCACCCCGGGGCGCATCCACCGCCGCCTGTCCATCCGCAGCAGCAACCAGTCGCAACGGCTGAAAAACCCTTCCAGCTCGGCGCGGTAGCGTTCCGCCTCCGCATTGATCCCGCGGGCAAACTCCGTGTCGCCGGCCCATGGGTTATGGCTTTTGCGCAGGTAAACCAGGTACCAGCGCATTTTATTGAGCAGCAGGTAGAACTCCAGCCGGTCGCCAACAACATCCCTGTGCCTCACCAGCTCGGCATGCACCGCCTCGCTGAATTTAACGCAGTAGCCGATATCGAGCGGCGAACGGTTGGCCGACCCGCCGCGCTGCACATATCCGTAACCCACATAATCGACGAACCGGACACGCGGCTGCTGACAGCCGATCTGGATATTGAGCAGGCTGTCTTCCCCCAGCCGCAGCGGATAATGACGCAGTTCCTTTTCGAACAACGCCCGGCGATAGAGCCGTCCCCACACGGTCACGGAAATAGCGTGGTAGAGCGATGCAACAAGGAAATCCAGCCCCTGCATGTCCGACGTGCGCATTTCGCGCTTGGGCGCTTCGTAGGTCTTGCAAATACGTTTGTAATCGCAGCATACGATATCGTACCCGCCGTTTTCCCCGATGGCCGCCACCAGTTTCTCCAGCATGCGGGAATCCCAGACGTCGTCGCCGTCGAGAAAACAGATGTAATCGCCCTGCGCATGCCTGATACCCGTCTCACGGGCCCTGGCAGCCCCCTGGTTTACAGTACTTATGACGACGATGCGCGCATCGCGCTCCGCGTGGCGGCGTGCCACGGCCTGCGAACCGTCCGTCGACCCATCATCGACGACGATAGCCTCGAAATCCCCGTACGTTTGCCGTCCGACCGAATCGAGGCAGGTATCGAGATAGTATTCCAGGTTGTAAACCGGAATAATGACCGATACCGCGGGCTTTGATTTTTCCCTTTCCTCCATCTATGCAATCCAATTTACCGCTTTCACGATCCGGCTGCCGGCTCCGTCGTAAAAATCCATGTTTCAGTATAATTTTCCTTTATCGTGCCAGACGCCGCCGCAAACTGGTACGCCAGCGCAATCCTGTCGTCAGCATGACGACGACCGGGCGCATGGCCCGGTAACGGTCGAGCTCCAGCAACAGCATCCGCGCCCGCGAATAGTACGCCCTCAGCTCGTCCCGGAACCGGCCGGCCGATTCGCGCAGGTCGCAGACAAACGCCTGGTTCCCGACCCACGGACTGCGGCTTTTGCAGACATAGACCGAATACCAGCGTACCTTATTCAGCAATGCATAGAATTCGGCATGTCCCCGAAGCGATTCGCCGTGCCGTTGTAACTCCCGTTCCACAATACTACAAAATAAGCAGCAGTATTCAAAATCGAAGTTTCGGTGATTGGACGACGACGGCCGCTGCACGTAATCATATCCCACGTAGTCGATGAAATGGACGCGGGGAAGGCGGCAGGCGATCTGGATGTTGATCATCGTATCCTGACCCAGTCGTAACGGATAGTGGTTGAGCCCGTTATCGAAAAGTTCCCGCCGATAGAGTTTGCCCCAGAGTGTCACCCAGATCGAATGGCGAAGCGTCGCCTCGAGGAACTCGAGCCCTTCCATATCCTCCGTCCGGGATTCACGGTAGATCGCCTGATAGGTCTTGCAGACCCGTTTGAAATTACAGCATACGATATCGTACCCGCCATTCTGCCCGATCGAGGCGGTCATCTCCTCCAACATGCGCGGTTCCCAGAAATCGTCGCCGTCGAGGAAAGCGATGTATTTTCCCCGGGCCCGGGCAATACCCGTTTCGCGTGCCCGCGCAACGCCCCGGTTCGGGGTGCTCACCACGATGATCCGCGGATCGCGCTCCGCATAGCGACGCAGAAGCCCGGGCGAACCATCCGTGGAACCGTCGTCCACGACGATGGCCTCAAAATTCCCGAGCGTCTGCGTCAAAACCGATTGCAGGCACGTATCGAGATACCCTTCCAGATTGTAAGCGGGGATGATTACAGAAACCTCGGGAGAGGGTAACTTGCTTTGAGATTCGTTCATTTATTTTATGTAGTTTGTTACTGCTTCTGCGATACGTTCGCCGTCCAGGGCGGCAGAGATGATGCCCCCGGCATAACCGGCGCCTTCACCTGCGGGGAAGAGCCCCGCGGTTTGGGGATGCATGAGCGTCACGGGGTCGCGCGGAACCCGGACGGGCGACGAGGTGCGCGACTCGACGCCCACCACGATGGCTTCGTTCGTCACAAATCCCCGCATCCGCCGCCCGAAGGTGGCGATCCCCCGGCGCAGCCCCTCGCCGATAAACGAGGGCATCCACTCGTCGAGCCGCGAAGGGATAATACCGGGGATATAGGAGGTCTTGGGCAAGACCGCGCTGGGGCGTCCGGCTACGAAATCGGCGACGCGCTGCGCCGGGGCGACCTGATGCTCGCCGCCGTGCTGCCGGGCCAGCTCTTCGAACTGCTGCTGGAACTTTAACCCGGCCAGCTCGCCCCATTCCGCACGCAGGTGCTCGAAATCCGCGGGCCGCACTTCGGTCACCATGCCCGAATTGGCATAGGGTGACGTGCGGCCACTGGGCGACATGCCGTTGACCACCGACTGCGCGGCATCGGTCATGGCCGGAACGATGAACCCGCCGGGGCACATGCAAAACGAGTAGACCCCGCGGCCGGCCTCCTGGCTCACCAGCGAATAAGCCGCCGCCGGAAGGTATTCGCCCCGCGTCGGGCAGTGGTACTGGATCGAGTCGATCAACGCCTGCGGATGCTCGATACGCACGCCCATGGCAAAGGCCTTCGCCTCGACGCGCACGC
>ERZ773235.55-NODE-55-length-144486-cov-9.912955_pt1 | contig 144486 bp, 148 predicted proteins | sample MGYA00580522_ERZ773235 | MGnify/ENA primary metagenome ERZ773235 (study PRJEB29015, sample SAMEA2737797) | human gut metagenome | biome: human gut; feature: human-associated habitat; material: faeces | place: China | collected 2012 ... | reverse complement strand
TGCAAAGAGTGTGGCAACGAGTTCGTGTTCACCGCCGGTGAGCAGGAGTTCTATGCTGAGCGCGGCTTCCAGAACGAGCCCCAGCGCTGCAAGGCCTGCCGCGATGCTCGCAAGAACGCTGCCCGCGGTCCTCGTGAGTACTTCACCGCTGTTTGCGCTGCTTGCGGCGGCGAGGCCAAGGTGCCTTTCGAGCCCAAGTCTGACCGTCCCGTGTATTGCAGCGATTGCTTCGCTAAGATGCGCCAGAACGGCTAAGGTTGACGCCACACATTGCTTTTTGTAACAAAGCACCGGCACACATTTGTGTGCCGGTGCTTTCGCGTTTGGCGCCGGTTACATCCTTGTCACTGCGTCCTCTACGATCAATGTCATATGGTCGGTATAGGCCTGTAAGGTGCGGCATACAGCTTCCGCATCTCCTTTTTCGGTATCTGCCAGCATTTGGCGAAAGGCGGGTAAATCGGCAGCGCGTTGGGTGATGCAGGATGCGAATATGTACCGCAGCAGCGTTTGCTGTCCCTGAATGGACAGCATGTGCAGATCAAGCCGTCTATTGCCGCAGTTGTGGTAATAAGTCCCCAGAAACTCACTGACAGCCATAACTTCATCCTGCACGCTTTGCGCTGCGGCATATTCCGCCAGATGAAGCTTCAGATCCGTCAGGATCGTATCCCGGTCACCATTGACCATCGCAAGCCGTATGGCGGCGCAATGCAGTGTCATGGCCAGCTGCTGAATTTCCAGCACATCGTGGGCGGCCAGAGAAATAATATGGGCACCTACATTATTCTCGTATGTTACAAGGCCTTCTTGCTGCAAACGGTTGATCGCTTCGCGAATTGGTGTGCAGCTTACCCCAATCTGCTCCTGTAGTTCGTTGACGTTCAACTTAGAGCCGAGGGGAAGCTGCATTTGAATAATGGCTTCCCGCAGTCGGTCATAAACCATATCCACCAGTGAGCGCTTTTTGATAGAGAGCATGTGCATTGGCCTCCTAATATTGCTTCTTGCAAGATACTATATGTATTGTAGTTGTTTTTCACAAAAAAATCAAGTGTTTTCTTTTATATTCTACAAAAAAGGAGAAATGGGGGAGAGGGTCTTGCAAAACATGCAAAAAGTGGTATGATATCTTGCAAGATATTAAATGCTGCTTTAAAGCATTGAATTTGCGGCTGGAGGGATGGCTATGTACTATCAGATATCTCAGGACTTTTTGGAAAAATTGCCAACCGCCTATTTTGGCGCAGTGGCTGTACGCGGACTGGATAATACCCGTGAGATACCGGAACTGGAGCAGATGCTGGCGGAAAATGTGGCCGCCTGTGAGGCGTATTTTACCGGGAAAAAACCGAAGGAGACGGCGGACATCGTGCCATACCGCACCTCCTTTACCGCGCTGGGTATCAATCCCAATAAGTATATGTGCTCCATTGAGGCGCTACTGACCCGTATTGCCAAGGGAAAGGGATTCCCTCATATCAATGCCGCCGTCGATCTTGGCAATGCTGTGTCCATCAAGCATCGCCTGCCTATGGGGGCCCACGATCTGGATACCATTGATGAGGGACTGGATGTTCGTCTGGCCGAGGATGGCGATACCTTTATTCCGTTTGGCAGCACGGAAGAAGAGAGACCCGATGTGGGTGAGGCAGTCTATGCTGCCGATAGGGAGATACGTACCCGGCGCTGGACGTGGCGCCAGTCGGAGCGCGGAAAGATCACAGAAGAAACCAATGCCATCCTGTTTCCAATCGACGGCTTCTCTGATGTGAATCAGGAGGAAGTCCACAAGGCCGCCGATGAATTGGTTGGCCTGCTGCGCCGCTATTTTGGCAGCGACATTCAAATCGAGGTGGGTTATGTCAGCAAGGAGCAGCCTCGCTTCGAATTTTTCAAGTAAACCGTTTATAAAAAGAAATGCCTTTCGCGACGCGAAAGGCATTTCTTTTTATAAATTTTGTTACTCCAAAAGAATCCAGTTTTCTGCCCACTCTGTCACATAGCCGATTGCGGCGGCGGAAGGGATCGAATCCCGCAGTTCGTGCAGACAGTGTTCCGCATCCTGTTCGGCAACGGCCATCAGCAATCCGCCGCTGGTTTGCGGATCATAGAGCAGATCCTGCATGGTTCGCGGTATGTCGCCGCAGACGGTGACACCGGACTGGGCATAGTCCCGATTCCGATAAGCGCCTGCGGGAAGAAACCCCATGTCGGCAAACTCCCACGCCTCCTTGTGATAAGGGACGTTTTCCGCTTGAATATGAATCGTACAGCCGCTTCCTTGCGCCATCTCAAAGCTATGGCCCAGCAGGGAAAAACCGGTCACATCCGTGCAGCTGTGAACTTGGTATTTCACCATGATATCCCTTGCTGTCTTGTTCAGAGTTGCCATTTGGCGATAGATCCGGTCCATGACAGCGCTGTCTGCAAGTCCTGCTTTTGCGGCGGTGGTCAGTGCGCCGACGCCCAGCGGTTTGGTCAGAATCAGGACATCGCCGGGTTTTGCGCCGCTGTTGGTCAATACCTTTTTCGGATGGACGAAACCGGATACAGCCAATCCGTAAATAGGCTCAGCACCATGTATAGTATGGCCGCCTGTGATGATGGCCCCGGCTTCATAGGCCTTATCGTAGCCGCCCCGCAGCAGTTCCTGAACCATATCCTTTGTCATGGACTCCGGCAGACACAGAATGTTCAGCGCCAGCTTTGGCTCGCCGCCCATGGCATATATATCGCTGATCGCATTGGCTGCGGCGATTTGCCCATATAAAAAGGGATCGTCCACAATGGGTGGGAAAAAATCCGTGGTCTGAACAAGCGCTGTATTTTCATCCAGATAGTAAACGCTTGCGTCATCGGACTTATCGTAACCCACTATCAGGCGAGGATCACTGTGGGTACGGAAACCTTCCAGAAGATGTACCAGTGTTCCGGCGCCTACCTTAGCGCCGCATCCCGCACAGGAGGCCAGTTTTGTCAGCTTTACTCCGGTTTCCATGGTCATTCCTCCGCTCTGTCCGCGTGATATACGATGCCGTACCCGCCGCCGTCCCATACGGCGATCTGCTCAATCTCCTCGCGGCACGCATTGTCAGGAGGAAGATAATCCTCTTCACAGCGCACGCAGGTGCCGCAGCTGCTGCTCAGATCTCTTGGAACCGGCATCATGCGGCAGGCAATATGCTGTTCTGTGCACAGTCCCTTATAGCGCACGGCACCAAAATGAGAAAAGAATGTGACAAAATATGTCATTTTGTAAAGGTCAGCGTCCACTCGCCATCCTGCTCGGAAACGGACACCTGATAACCCTGATGCTGTGCGTAGCGGGTTGTGTTCTCGCGGGATGCGTGGTTATCCACGATGATCTGATAGGAATTCTCATTGCTTGCCATGGCACTGCGAAGCAGCACAACGGGTTCGGGGCAGGAAAGACCCCGTGCATCGATGATTTTCATAGCTTTTCTCCTTACTTCTTCTTGAATGTGTTCAGGCAGCCGATCAGTGCCACAACAACAAGTCCGATGATCACAGCGATCTTACCGGCGGCGGTGGGGCCGTCAGCGCTGGAGGCCAGACCAAAGTTGTGGGCAAATGCGGCGCCAGCGATTAAGCCGAATACAGTTACGGCACTGTCGGAATTTCCTTCGCCGGAGAGTACCAGCTGGCGCAGGGGGCAGCCGCCCAGCAGCACACAGCCAAAGCCAACCAGCACCATGCCCAGGCAGTTCCACACGCCGTCAGTGTGGGCGATAGGTTGACCTTCGAAACCCAGATGGAAGAAGGTGGCCTCGCCTATGCCGTTGAGGATCAGGTTGCAGACCAGCGCGCTGATCAGGATTGCGCCAAACCCCATCAGCAGCTTGGGTTCGCGGAACAGCACCACATCACGGATACCGCCAACCATGCACAGACGGGTGCGCTGGGCCAGTGCGCCCACGATCAGACCGGCAGCCAGACTGATGAGAATAGGTGCATGCTTGGCGCCGGGGCCGCCGCCGGCCTCCGTAAAGAAGATAAAGGCGGGAGCGGCTACCAGAAGAATGAACACGATGACCTGAACGGCCGGGAACAGAACGCCGTCCAGTTTGGTCTGGACATAGGTGCGTTTCAGGGAATAGCCGCGCTTCAGGAAGAACACGCCGGCCAGAATGCCGATAACGAATCCCAGCAGGCCCAGCAGAGCGTTGAGGTCACCGCCGGCCAGACGCAGGATCATACGGAAAGGACAACCCAAAAACATCAGGCAGCCGATCATGACGAAGAAACCCAGCACAAAACGGGTGACAGGCGCGCTGCCACCCTTGGCGGAGAACTCCTTGCGGCACAGGGCCACAATAAAGCTGCCAAGTACAAGACCGATGATCTCGGGCCGGATGTACTGCACGGCGGCAGCACGGTGAAGGCCAAGTCCGCCGGCGGTGTCCCGCAGGAAGCAGGCAATACAGAATCCCATGTTGCTGGGGTTGCCGAAATAAACCAGCAGCGCCGCAATGACGCCGATGATCAAACCGGCGATCACGATTTGTGTACGTTCGCGTTTGATATTCATGTGATTTTCTCCTCTTTTTTAAAATTCACTACTTTAAAATTCACTACTTGTATCGTATCACTGTACCGTGGCAAAAGTCCAATAGGAATTATAGATATATTAGCTAAAATGATTTGATTTTCCAATAAATATATGGTATGTTATTTTAAAAGGGGGCAGGCTCATGGAACGTATTTATTTTGACAATGCCAGTACCAGCTTTCCGAAAGCGCCCGGCGTGTCGGAGGCAGTATATCATTACATAAAAGACTGCGGCTGCAATGTTAACCGGGGCGGATACAGTGAGGCTTATCAGGCGGAAGAAGCAGTGCTGTGTACCCGGCAGCAGCTGGCAGATCTTTTCCATGGCCCGGACTGCCGGAATGTGGTTTTTACCGGCAATATTACGGAAAGCCTGAATGTGCTGCTGAAAGGATTCCTGAAAAGCGGTGACCATGTGCTGGTTTCTGCTATGGAGCACAATGCGGTCATGCGCCCGTTGGTACAATTGGCCGGACAGGGCGTCACCTTTGACCGGATTCCATGCCGCGAGGATGGCTCACTAGAGTTTTCGTCTGCGGAGGGACTGCTGCGGCCAAATACAAAAGCCGTTGTAATGCTTCACGCCAGCAATGTCTGCGGAACGCTGATGCCGGCTGCGAAGGTGGGGGCCTTTTGCCAAAAGCACGCGCTGCGCTTTATATTGGACACGGCGCAAACGGCAGGTGTCTTTCCTATTGATATGGAAGCCATGCATATTGACGCCTTGGCCTTTACCGGGCATAAGGGATTATTGGGGCCGCAGGGGATCGGAGGCTTTATCTTGCAGCCGGATATGGTGGCGCAGATCACGCCGCTGATCGCCGGGGGAACCGGAAGCATCAGCCACGAAGAGAAGATGCCGCCTTTTATGCCGGACCGGTTTGAGGCGGGCACCATGAATCTGCCGGGCATTATGGGACTTCATGCCGCATTGGACTGGCTGGCACGGGAAACACCGGAAGCAATCCGCGACCATGAGCTGATGCTAACCCACCGTTTTTTGGAGGGTGTGCATGAGATCGGTGGTTTGCGCGTGGCGGGACGTCAGGACGGCGATGGCAGGGCAGGGGTCGTTTCCGTGGTTCCCGACTATGCGGATCCTGCTATGATGGCGGATGCACTGGAACGTGAATATGGCATCATGGTGCGGGTAGGACTGCATTGCGCTCCCAATGCCCACAAAACATTGGGCACTTACCCGATGGGGACAGTGCGTTTTTCCTTTGGCTGGCAGAATACGGTGCAGCAAGTGGATACCGCCTTGCTGGCTTTGAGTCGACTGTGCGGGAGGACAAAATGGAACTGAAGCAATTACAGTCATTTTGCGCGGTAGTAAAGTACAAGAGCTTTACAAAGGCGGCGGAAAAATTGTATCTGTCGCAGCCAACGGTCAGTACCCATGTCCGCCAGCTGGAGGAGGAATTTCAGACTAGCTTGATCATTCGAACCACAAAATCCGTGGAGGTTACGCCCCGCGGACAGGAACTGTACGAATGCGCCTGCAACATTGTCAACCTGCGGGACAATTTGATGCGCAGCTGGAGTGACGAAGACGAAAAGATGATCCGTATCGGCGCCTCTACCATCCCATCGGCCTATATTCTTCCGCAGATTCTGCCGGCCTTTCGTGCGATCCGTCCTGCCGCACAGTTTCATGTGTTTCAAAGCGACAGTCAGGGAATCGTGGATGGACTGCTGTGCGGAGCATTTGATGTTGGCTTGATCGGCGCCGACCTGCATGAGGAGATGTTGGAGTTGGTTCCGCTCTATGTGGACAGAATGGTACTCATTACGCCGAATAATGCTTATTACCGTCGTTTTGCGGCGGAAGGCGGCATGACTTTGGAGCAGATATGCCGTGAGCCAATGCTGCTGCGGGAAAAAGGGAGCGGCAGCAAAAAGTGCATCTCCGCATATTTTGAGAAGATGGGCGTGGATGAAAATGATTTGACCGTGTCGGCACGGCTCAACGACCAGGAATCCATCAAAAATCTGGTGGCCGGCGGATTGGGAGTTTCCATTATTTCGGAAAAAGCGGCTGAGGATGCCGTAAAGGAAGGCCGTTTTCTGTCTTTCCCGCTGCCGCAGTCCGATGTTCGGCGTCAGCTTTACATTGCGACACGCCGCGGCGCACCGCTCAGCGGGCAGACACAGCAATTTGTTTCCTTTGCCTGCCATTTCTATGATCAAAACGGAGATATCCGCGATAAAACAGGTTTTGGCAAAATTACGCGAGTTTGATTGACAACGGCACGGCTGTGTGATATAACTTTATAAGATAATCACATGGGAGGATATGTACAATGAAGCACATCAACACGATCGAGACTCGTGATCTTTGCGAAAGCGCGAAGAAGGGCGGCTGCGGCGAGTGCCAGACTTCCTGCCAGTCTGCCTGCAAGACCAGCTGCGGTATTGCCAATCAGGCCTGCGAGAAGAAGGAAAGCAAGTAAACGAGTGCTTGAAACTATGATGCCGCCCCTTTCGGGCGGCATTTTTAGCGTAACATAAGGGGAAAAACTATGATCCATCAATATCAATTAGGGGACTATCACATTGTGCTGGACGTGTGTTCTGGTTCGGTTCACGCGGTGGATGAACTGGCATATGACGTGATCGCCCTGTTTCAAACCGAGAGCCGTGAGGCCATTGTCAGAACCCTGTCCGAAAAATACAAATCGAATGAAGAGATCACGCCATCGGAGATTGCGGAATGCTATGATCAGATCGCTGCGCTGAAAAACGAAAGCAAACTGTTTACCAAGGATACCTTTGCACCCATGGCGGGAGAGCTGAAGGCAAAGACTTCCGGTGTGATCAAGGCTTTATGCCTGCATATTGCCCATACCTGCAACCTCAATTGCTCCTACTGTTTTGCAAGTCAAGGCAAATATCATGGCGAACGCGCGCTGATGAGCTTTGAGGTGGGTAAGCGCGCGCTGGATTTTCTGGTTGAGCATTCCGGCTTCCGGCATAATCTGGAGGTGGACTTCTTTGGCGGCGAGCCGCTGATGAATTTTGACGTGGTCAAGCAATTGGTGGCCTATGCACGCGGTATAGAAGAAAAGTCTGGAAAGCATTTTCGTTTTACATTAACGACAAATGGCATGCTGATCGATGACGATGTGATCGATTTTCTTAACCGTGAGATGAGCAACGTGGTGCTTAGTCTGGATGGCCGCAAAGAAGTACATGACCGCTACCGTGTAGACTATGCGGGAAACGGGAGTTGGGACAGGATTGTGCCGAAATTTCAAAAGCTGGTAGCGGCCCGCGAGGGGAAAAATTACTATATGCGCGGAACTTTCACACATGCCAACCCCGATTTCCTTGCTGATATCCAAACCATGCTGGATCTTGGGTTTACCGAGCTGAGCATGGAACCTGTGGTGGCTGCGGCGGATGATCCTGCCGCACTGACCGAAGCGGACAAAACCATAGTCATGGAACAGTATGAAAAGCTGGCAGAACTGATGCTGCATCGTGACCGCGAGGGAAAACCGTTTACATTTTATCATTACATGATCGACCTCAAGGGCGGCCCCTGTATCTATAAGCGGATATCTGGCTGCGGATCCGGGACGGAATATATGGCGGTTACTCCCTGGGGTGATTTATACCCATGTCATCAGTTTGTGGGCGATGAAAAATTCAAGCTGGGCGATATCTGGCACGGCGTGGAAAATACTGCCATTCAGAATGAGTTTGCCGGGTGTAACGTTTATGCCCGTGAGGAGTGCCGCGATTGCTGGGCGCGACTTTATTGCTCCGGCGGCTGCGCGGCAAACGCCTACCACGCCACCGGCTCTGTCCGTGGCGTATACCATCAGGGGTGCGACCTGTTCCGCAAGCGCATGGAATGCGCCATTATGGTGGCTGTGGCCCGTGAACTGGCGGCACAATGAGTACTCCGATCTGCGATTTTGTCCGCCGCTATACGCAGGGCAAGCCTGTCCGCCTTCATATGCCGGGACACAAGGGGCGGCCGTTTCTCGGCTTCGAGCCGCTGGACATTACGGAAATTGACGGGGCGGACGAATTGTTTACCGCTTCCGGTATCATCGCGGAAAGCGAGACGCAGGCCAGCGCGCTATTCGGTGCCCATACGGTGTATTCTGCCGGCGGATCCACCCTGTGTATTCAGGCCATGCTGCACATGGCGGCCCGTCACGCGGCGACAAACGGGGAGCGGCCGGTCATTCTTGCCGCGCGTAATGCCCATAAGGCTTTCGTCAATGCCGCCGCGCTGCTGGATATAGAGGTTCGTTGGCTTTATCCGCAGACACAGGATTCTTACATCAGCTGCACTGTCACCGCCGATCAGGTATCCCGTGCGCTGCAGGGGCGGGATCGGCGCATTACGGCGGTGTATCTTACCAGTCCGGACTATTTGGGAAATATGACGGATATCGGAGAGATCGCTGAGGCGTGCCATAAAAACGGCACGCTGCTGATAGTGGATAACGCCCATGGCGCATATCTTAAGTTTCTGCCCGACAGTATGCATCCTATGGATCAGGGGGCGGATCTGTGCTGTGACTCGGCCCATAAGACACTGGGGGTGATCACAGGCGGCGCCTATCTCCATATCTCTCACACAGCTCCTGCGGAGCTACACAGATTGGCCAAGGGGTCTATGTCGTTGTTCGGTTCCAGCAGTCCGTCGTATCTTATCTTGCAGTCACTGGATGCAGCAAATGACCGAATGGCGGTCTTTAAAGAAACACTGTCTGCCTTTCTTCCGCGGGTGGAGAGATTAAAGCGGCGCCTTTCTGCAATGGGTTACACATTTGCAGGAAATGAACCGCTGAAGTTGACACTGTTGGCAAAGACATATGGCTACACCGGACAGCAGATGGCGGGATTTTTGATAGCCGGCGGTGTATATCCCGAATTTTATGACCCGGATTATGTGGTGCTGATGCTGTCGCCGGCCAATACAGGGAATGAGCTTTCCCGTTTGGAGCAGGTTCTTGATGATATTCCGCGCAAAACGCCGATTTTATCGAAAGCACCCCAGCTGCCGCATCCATCCCGAGCGCTTTCGCCGCGTCAGGCAATCCTTATGCCCAGTGAAACGATTCCGGCGGAGGCGAGCATTGGCCGTATTTCGGCGGCTGCCGCCATCAGCTGTCCGCCTGCCGTTCCGTTGATTATCTGCGGAGAAAGGATTGACGAGCAGACGGTTCGCTGCCTGCGGTATTATGGCGCAGATACATGTGAGGTCATCATGGAATAATTGCCGCAGGTGAGGCCGCATTTAAACGTCTTTCTATGTCAATTTAGATAAATATCGATCACATTTTCTGTTCGCTTTCAACATATACGGCCATTGACTTCGCTGACGGGTAAGCTTATAATCTCTCAGCAAAATCAAAACGAAAGGTTGGATCTCCGCCATGGATCGGGAGCATGAGAGCCTCATATTCAAGTCGCTTTTTCAACCGATGGATCTGACGCAGGGCAGATGCTGGAAAACCATTCTTGTGTTTTCTCTGCCGATCATCTTCTCTTATTTGCTGCAGCAGGTCTATTCGATCAGCGATGCTGCGATTGTCGGGCAAACGCTGACAGCGCAGGAGGTTGCCGGTGTTAATGATACGACATCGCTTGTTTTTATTTTTCTGCAATTCGCTTTTGGCGTCAGCGCGGGATTCTGTGTTGTCACCTCATGTAGTGTAGGCTGCCGCGACCATGTGGGGGTGCGTCGGTCTTTGTCCACACAGATCATTCTTTCTGCCGCGCTTACCGTATTGCTGACTGCGGCAGCACTTTTGCTGCTGAATCCAATGCTGGCATGGATCAATGTTACCCCGGATAATCCGGAGGTTTACCATGCCGCACATACCTATTGCTTTATCATCTTTGCGGGAATTGGTGCGCAGCTGTTCTATAACTTTATCTGCTCTTTTCTGCGCAGCATGGGTGATTCGGTTACGCCGCTGCTGTTTTTGTTGTTTTCCACGGTACTGAATGTGGGATTGGATCTGCTGTTCATTATTGTGTTCCGCTGGGGGGTGGCCGGTGCGGCCATTGCCACGGTCAGCGCGCAGCTGATCAGCACGGTCGGATGCTTTATCTATGCCTTTACCAAGTATCCGGACATCCGGCTCCACCGGCAGGACTGGCGCATCACGTGGTGGGATGTGCGACGTCATGTGGTGCAGGGGATTCCTCTGGGGTTGCAATTTTCTGTGCTGGCGGTTGGCATTATCGTTATGCAGGGCGTTGTGGTGCAGTTTGATATGCTGGATGGTGTGATGGTTTCCAGCGCTGCGCAGAACGGCTTTGGCGCGGCCAATAAGCTGTCCAATCTGGTATCCACACCGCTCAACGGCCTTGGTGCGGCCATGACCAGCTTTACCGCGCAGAACCTTGGCGCCGGAAAGCCGGAGCGCATCAAGAGCGGCACCCTTCAGGCGCTTGGTATGATGGTATGTCTTGCCGCGGCTGCTGTGGCCATTGGACTGCTGCTGTCCCGTGGCGGATTTTATCTGCATGTGTTCCTCAGCGAGGATAAAATAACTGCGGAAACCGTCCGCTACGGCAATACATATCTCTATGTGGATTTTGCCATGTATCTGTTTCTGGGGTTTATTTTTGTGGTGCGTAACTGCGTGCAGGGTATCGGACGGTCTCCGTTTGTGCTGGGAGCCGGTGCGGCGGAGCTGGTGGCGCGAATTGCTGTTTGCTTGCTGCTTCCGCCCGCTTTTGCAGGCGGGGCGGTTGGCGCCGATGCCAGTCCGCTGGCATTTTATGCGCTATGCTCGGCTGATCCATTTGCGTGGATCGCCGCCGACAGCGTACTGAGCATCCCATTCCTGCGCAACATTATGCGCAAGGACTATGGTTATATGTACCGCCACACACGCCATACCTGAGAAAGGAAGGAGCAACATGAACACGCTCGGAAAGATCCTCAAAAAATATGCCGCGCCATTACTGATGCTTACCATTTTTGAGGCAGTTGCCGTTATGTTGTGGCTGGCAAAGGGGGAGCTTTTTTATCTGCTGAATTTCACCTATATCGGCTGCTCCATTGCGCTGGGACTGGTTCTCTATATTCTGCGTGTGTCCTGTGCGCGGCGTGTGGTGCAGCTTTTGGTGGGACTGTATATGCTGGTATATCTGGGGTTGATCTGTCATGAAAACATGCAGATCGAGGGCTTTTGGTATTACCTGTTTCAGGGTAGCTTTACTGCGGCGACCATCCACTATGCGGTGGCTAAGCTTTTTGGTCCGCTGCTGTTTGGCCGCGGGTGGTGCGGCTACGCCTGCTGGACGGCCATGGTACTGGATCTGCTGCCTTATAAGCGGCCTGCGCTTCCGCGCCGACATTGGGGGTGGCTTCGCTATGTGATGTTTGTGCTGTCTTTTTCCTTTGTGGCGGCTCTTTTTTTGATGCAGATACGGCATATGGAACGCATCATGTTCCTTTCATTCCTAATTGGCAATCTTCTGTATTATGCCGCCGGGGTCTTGTTGGCGGTGCGGCTGCGCGATAACCGCGCGTTCTGCAAGTACCTCTGCCCGGTTACGGTATTTCTGAAACCCGTCTCTTATTTCTCGCTGCTGCGAATTAAATGTGATACGCAGAAGTGTATTTCCTGCGGTGCATGCAAAAGGGTATGCCCTATGGAGGTGGACATAACAGACCCGGGACGCAAGCGCCATAACGGAACTGAGTGTATTTTGTGCCTTTCGTGTGTGGACGCTTGTCCTAAAGAGGCGCTGAAGCTATAAAGAACGGCGGATAGAGTATCCGCCGTTCTTTTTTACGGATCTTTTTGTATGGCTTGACGGTTTCGGTGTATTGCGATACACTGATAGGCATGAAATATAAAAGAGATGGAAGGATAAATTTATGGAAGTGCAGGAGAGAGTAATGACATTGGACCAACTGACGGTCTCACAATCTGCCCGCATACTTACAGTTGGCGGACAGGGAGCGCTGCGTCAGCATTTTCTGGATATGGGATTGATTCCGGGAGCCGACGTAACGCTGGTCAAGTTTGCACCGATGGGCGACCCCATGGAGCTGCGGATTCACAACTATGAGTTGACGCTGCGTCTGGCTGACGCCGCACAGATCGGGATCGTTCCCATCGAGACTGTCACGCCGGCGGCAGATGCAGCCAACTGTCCGGACTGTGAGCATCCCGGATTGGGCGAGGGGGGACGCTATCACGCCAAGGGAGACGGCCACCCTCTGCCGGAGAATACCACGCTGACCTTTGCGCTGGCGGGCAACCAGAATTGCGGGAAAACAACGCTGTTCAACCAACTGACGGGCGCCAACCAGCATGTGGGCAATTTTCCCGGCGTAACGGTTGACCGCAAGAGTGGTGCGATCCGCGACTATCCTGATACGGAGATCACAGATTTGCCCGGCATTTATTCCATGTCCCCCTATACCAGTGAAGAAATCGTTACCCGGCAATTCATCATCAACGAAAAGCCAACCGGTATTATCAACATTGTGGATGCCACCAATATTGAGCGTAATCTCTATCTGACCATGCAGCTGCTGGAACTGGATATTCCCATGGTACTGGCACTGAATATGATGGACGAAGTACGAGGTAATGGCGGTTCCATCCGCATCAATGAAATGGAGGCCATACTCGGTATCCCGGTGGTGCCTATCTCCGCTGCAAAAAACGAGGGTGTGGACGAGCTGGTGCAGCATGCGCTGCATGTGGCCAAGTATCAGGAAAGGCCGGGGCGGACCGACTTTTGCGGCATGAACGACCATGGCGGTGCGGTGCATCGATGTCTGCATGCCATCATGCATCTGATTGCCGACCATGCCTCGGCTGTCGGTATTCCGCTGCGTTTTGCCGCCACCAAACTGGTAGAGGGAGACCACCGTGTGCTGGAAGCGCTGGCGCTGGATCAGAATGAACAGGAGATGATCGAACACATTATCCTGCAAATGGAGGCAGAGCGCGGTCTTGACCGCGCGGCAGCCATTGCCGACATGCGCTTTTCCTTTATCAGCGAGCTGGTCAAGGCTACCGTTATAAAGCCCCATGAGAGCCGCGAACATCTCCGCAGCCAGAAAATTGATCGGTTTCTGACGGGGAAATATACGGCAATACCGGCTTTTATCGGCGTGATGGGACTGGTGTTTTTTCTTACATTTAATGTGATCGGCGCATGGCTTCAGGGATTGCTGAAGCAGGGGATCGAATGGCTTACCGGGATTGTTAATAACGCGCTTGTCTCGTGGGATGTAAACGAAGCGGTACGTTCGCTGGTCATTAAGGGCGTTTTTACAGGTGTGGGAAGCGTACTCAGCTTTTTACCCATTATTGTCACGCTGTTCTTTTTTCTTTCGCTGCTGGAGGATACCGGCTATATGGCCCGTGTGGCCTTTGTCATGGACAAGCTGCTGCGAAAAATCGGACTTTCCGGCCGCAGCATCGTGCCGATGCTGATTGGCTTTGGATGCACGGTGCCGGGGGTCATGGCAAGCCGCACACTTCCCTCGGAGCGCGACCGCAAAATGACGATCCTGCTGACACCGTTTATGAGCTGTTCGGCAAAGCTGCCGATTTATGGCTTTTTCACGGCGGCATTTTTCCCGGGACATGGCGCTCTCATTATGGTTGGACTGTATTTTTTCGGGATCATGATGGGGATTCTTGTGGCGCTGATTTTCAAAAGTACGCTTTTCCGCGGCGAAGCGGTACCCTTCGTGATGGAGCTGCCCAATTACCGGATGCCCGGCCTGAAAAATGTAGGGCAGTTGCTGTGGGATAAGGCCAAGGACTTCCTGCAGCGTGCCTTCACGGTGATTTTTCTGGCTACGATTGTGATCTGGTTTTTGCAGACCTTTGACATACATCTTCAGATCGTGCAGAATTCACAGAACAGTATTCTGGCCTTGGTAGCCAGCTATATTGCTCCGATTTTCAAGCCGCTGGGATTTGGCGATTGGCGGATCTCAACGGCGCTGATTACCGGTTTTATCGCCAAGGAGAGTGTGGTTTCTACCCTGATGGTACTGGTCGGCGATGGAATTACCGGCCTTTTGACAGTCGGCACTGCCGCGCCGCTGCTGGTGTTCTGCCTGCTGTATACCCCGTGTGTGGCAGCTATTGCCGCAGTGCGGCGTGAGCTGGGTGGAAAATGGGCGGCAGGTATGGTGTTGATGCAGTGCCTCATTGCATGGATCTGTGCATGCTTGCTGCGTACAGTCCTTCTGCTGCTGGGGGTAGCCTGATGAATCTGCCATCGATCCTTGTGCTGTTGGCGGTCATCACCGCCGCAGTGTTTTCCCTGTGCGTCTATCGAAGACGCGGTAAGTCCGATTGCTGCCGTGATGGCTGTTCACGCTGCAAGGGCGGCTGCCGCAAAAAGCGTTCATAAGAAAAGAAGCCGTATGCATGGCATGCGGCTCCTTTTGGGCACCAAAGTCAAGACCACCCCTTTGAGGGGTGGTCTTGACTTATGATTGCGCTTTTGCTCTATCTGCTATGACTTTGAATTTTTCGGCAAACAATCGGTCACCATAATCATGCAGTTCCTGACAGAAGGCATCGTAGGCCTGCAGAAGAGCGCTGCCATCGGCGGTCAATACAGCACCGCCGCCATGTTTGCCGCCTGTTGTGGAATCCAGCAGTTTGAAACCCAGTGCATTTTCGGAATTCCGAATGATCGTCCATGCCTTGGAATACGCCATTTCCATCTCTGCCGCCGCTGCGCGCAAGGAATGAAGCCGCTCCACACGGTGCAGCAGCTGGGCAACGCCGGGACCAAAGCATTTGGCATCGGTAAACAGGCGGCAGGATAAATTATATCGTAATTCTTTCATAATTGCATTGTAGCAGGCTTGTTTTCAAAGGTCAAGGGGCGGGATTGACTATCCTGTGGGGAAGTGGTATTCTCAATGAAAAGACTTCGGAAAGTGAGGGCATCCTATGCGTGTTTTGATTCGCGGCGCCGGTGATATCGCCACCGGTATTGCGCTGCGGTTGTATCGCGCCGGTCTGCAGGTCGCTATGACAGATATTCCAAAGCCAACGGCGATCCGCCGTACCGTTTGCTTTTCGCAGGCCATTGTCTTCGGGGAAACGGTGGTGGAGGATGTGCACGCTGTATTGGCGGCAGATCGTGCCGCAGCGGAAGCGGCTATGAGCCGGCATATGATTCCGGTTTTGACCGATCCGGACTGCTGCTGCCGCCATTGGCTGTATCCGGACGGACTGGTGGATGCCATTTTGGCCAAGCGAAATCTGGGTACTTCTATAACGGATGCGCCGGTCGTGGTAGGTGTTGGCCCCGGCTTTACAGCAGGCGAGGATTGTCACGCGGTAGTGGAGACCATGCGCGGCCACACGTTGGGCCGGGTGTATTACAGCGGAAGCGCGCTGCCAAATACAAATATTCCCGGTTTGATCGGCGGTTTTGCGGGGGAGAGGGTGCTGCGCGCACCGGATAGCGGGATCTTTCACACGGCATTGGATATCGGTGCTGCCGTTCGCGCCGGCGATGTCGCCGGCACGGTGAACGGCCAACCGATGGTATGTACGATTGACGGTGTGCTGCGTGGACTGCTGGCTGATGGAACGCCGGTTTATAAGGGAATGAAGTCCGGCGATGTGGATCCTCGGTGTAAGGTGGAATACTGTTACACCGCTTCTGACAAAGCGCTGGCTGTCGGCGGCGGCGTACTGGAGGCACTGATGCATTTTTTCAATCGATGAATACAGAGATTGTGCCGGTTTTTGAGAGAAAAACGCATATCTGACAGCTAATGACAGGGACACTTAATTATTTTGCCAAGCTTTCTGCATCATTTGATGTTTTTTTATGCATTTTCAACAATAGAATATCCGTAATAGTTGTGATACAATATCAGTAACTCTAAAATTAGAGTAATTTGGAGAATTGCAGTTGTTAACAATCACGAAAAAGGAGCAAAAAAAATGATCGATTTGAAAAAGTACGGCATTAGCGGTGTAAGCGAAATCGTTTACAACCCCTCCTACGACGAGCTGTTTGCCGAGGAGACGAAAAAGGAACTGACTGGCTATGAGGTCGGCAAGGTTACCGAGCTCGGTGCTGTGAACGTGATGACCGGTATTTACACCGGACGTTCTCCTAAGGACAAGTATATTGTCATGGATAACAATTCCAAGGACACCGTATGGTGGACCTCTGATGCGTATAAGAACGACAACCATCCCATGAGCGAGGACGTCTGGGCCAAGGTGAAGGATATTGCCGTGAATGAGCTGTGCAACAAGCGCCTGTTCGTGGTGGACGCTTTCTGCGGCGCGAACAAGGATACCCGTATGGCCGTCCGTTTCATTATGGAGGTGGCATGGCAGGCTCATTTTGTGGAGAACATGTTTATCAAACCCACCGCAGACGAGCTGAAGAATTTTGAACCTGATTTCGTGGTTTACAACGCCTCCAAGGCAAAGGTCGAGAACTTCAAAGAGCTGGGCCTGAACTCCGAGACCTGCGTGGCTTTCAATATCACCTCCCGTGAGCAGGTTATCATCAACACCTGGTATGGCGGTGAGATGAAGAAGGGTATGTTCTCCATGATGAACTACTATCTGCCCCTGAAGGGTATTGCTGCCATGCACTGCTCTGCTAATACGGATATGAATGGCGAAAACACCGCCATTTTCTTTGGCCTGTCCGGTACCGGCAAGACCACACTGTCCACCGATCCCAAACGCCTGCTGATCGGCGACGACGAGCACGGCTGGGACGACAACGGTGTCTTCAACTTCGAGGGCGGCTGCTATGCTAAGGTCATCAATCTGGACAAGGATTCCGAGCCTGATATCTACAATGCCATCCGCCGTGATGCCCTTCTGGAGAATGTCACCGTGGACGAAAACGGTAAGATCGACTTCAATGATAAGTCCGTTACCGAGAATACCCGCGTCAGCTATCCTATCGATCACATCAAGAATATCGTGCGTCCTATCTCCGCTGCTCCTGCGGCAAAGAACGTGATTTTCCTGTCCGCCGATGCTTTCGGAGTGCTGCCTCCTGTGTCTATTCTGACGCCTGAGCAGACGCAGTACTATTTCCTGTCCGGCTTCACTGCCAAGCTGGCCGGTACCGAGCGCGGCATCACCGAACCCACGCCTACGTTCTCTGCCTGCTTCGGCCAGGCCTTCCTGGAGCTGCACCCCACCAAGTATGCCGAAGAGCTGGTGAAGAAGATGAAGCTTTCCGGCGCAAAGGCATATCTGGTCAACACCGGTTGGAACGGCACCGGCAAGCGTATTTCCATTAAGGATACCCGCGGCATTATTGACGCTATCCTGAACGGTTCCATCAATACCGCTCCCACCAAGATGATCCCCCACTTCAACTTCGAGGTGCCCACCGCGCTGCCCGGCGTGGATCCCGCCATCCTCGATCCCCGCGACACCTACGCTGATGTTTCCGATTGGGAAACCAAGGCACAGGATCTGGCCGGACGCTTTGTGAAGAACTTTGCCAAGTATGAGACCAACGAGGCTGGTAAGGCTCTGGTTAAGGCTGGCCCCAAGGCATAAAAACTGTATGTAACTGGAAATTGAATTTTCGAAAAATACCGAAAGTCCAACGGACTTTCGGTATTTTTTATCCAAATCATTAAATGATAAGAATGAATACGGGAAAACTGTAAAGCACCTACCGGCGCGATACTTTTCGAGTAATCTTTGCTCTTTAAGACACAAGGTGAACTGTTGTCCCGCCAAGGCAAAAGACCGAAAAGACACGCACTCAGGCGTATTTTCCATTGCTGATCGATGGTACGCTTGTGTATTGACGCCTGTCAAAAAATGTGTCATGATGAAGAAAAAGACAAAAGGAGCGCGACATATGCTGGAGGTAAAGCTACTGATTTCAGAATTGGATTATGATGGCCTTGTGGATATTATTGTACCGATAGCGGCGACTAAGGCGGCAGGGAAGGGCGGCTTGTTGGGCAGGCTGGCATCAAGCCGGGAAAGAATTTCTGCCGCCGCACACAAGTTCCTCTCAGGAAAAGATCAGAACCAGCGGGATCTTCTTGCGGCGGAAATGGCAGAAAAGAACAAAGCGGTTTTGATGGAAAAAGCCGCTGCGCTGGCAGAAAAGAATGGCGTTCGCGTTCAGATCTGCGATATTTCCGTGCGAAAAATTTAAAAAGAGCGCCAAGGGATGAAACCTTTGGCGCTCTTTTTGCGTCTATATAGTGTGAGTGGGATCAGCAAAATGATGCTTATTTGTGCAGCGCATTCACTGCGGCGCGCAGAGCGTCCACATTTTCCTGCTTTGTGGCCCAGCTGCCGCAGAAACGGACACCGGAATGGGTTTCATCCACCCGCGTCCAATACTCATAGCCGAATTCTTTTCCAAGTATTGCCAATTCGCTGTCAGGGATAATGGGGTATTGCTGGTTGGTAGGCGAGTCGAACAGCAGGGGATAACCGTTAGAGACAAAAATATCCCGGATCTGGAACGCCATATCAATGGCATTGCGGGCAATTTTGAAGTACAGATCATCGGTGAAAAGCGTGTCAAACTGAATGCCCAGCAGCCGACCCTTGGCCAGCATACCGCCCCGCTGCTTCATCATAAAGCGGAAGTCCTTCTTCAAAGCCGGATTCATAATGACCACTGCTTCGCCGAACAGTGCACCTACCTTTGTGCCGCCGATATAGAATACATCACATAGCCGGGCCAGTTCCGGCAGGGTTACATCATTGGCATCCGCCACCAACCCGTATCCCAGACGTGCGCCATCGATAAACAGCGGCAGTCCGTAGGCTCGGCAGATGTCATAAACAGCGGTCAGCTCGGCTTTGCTGTACAGCATTCCGGTTTCGGTCGGTTGGGAGATGTAAACCATACCGGGCTGCACAATATGTTCGGTGGACTCATCATTTTTGTGCCATTCCACATAGTCCGCGATCTGTTTTGCCGTGATTTTGCCATCATCGGTGGGGAGGGTGATGACCTTGTGTCCCGTGGATTCAATGGCGCCGGTTTCGTGGCAATTGATGTGGCCGCTGACAGCGGACAACACACCCTGCCATGGACGGAGGATCGCGGCAATCACCGTGGTATTGGTCTGGGTACCGCCCACAAGAAAATGCACATCGGCATCAGGCGCATGGCATGCGGCCTTGATTTTTTCCCGTGCTGCCGCGCAGATTTCGTCCTCACTGTATCCGATGGTCTGCATCATATTGGTATCATTCAGCCGTTCCATAATGGCACTGTGTGCGCCTTCCAGATAATCGCTGTTAAAATAAATCATGGTCTGGATACTCCTTTTTTAAAAGTTTTCCTACCATTATTTTACCGTATCCCCATGGTTATGTAAAGGGAAATTTCCAATACAGCTTGCAAAATGACCCATAATCTGCTACAATAATAAGAACGACAAGGAGGCTTGTTTGATGAACAATACGACACACGATCATTATTCTGAATATCCTGAAGGAGGAAAGCGTGCCGAGGGTGGCCGCAGCGCTGCGCCGAACCGCCGCCGCAGACGCAGGAAAAAGCGGGGCCGTGGACTGTACTACTTGATTTTACTGGTGCTGCTGGGTGTGCTGGTATTTTCTGCCGTCAAGATTATCAGCTATTTCAAGCAGCAGGCTGATGCGTCCAATGAACAGCAGACCGTGGCCGATACCTACACAAAGCCAAAGCCGGATGATAGTAAAAAGGATACTGCCGCCGACGGCTCTTCGGATCCGGACAGCATTGATGTGGATTTCAAACAGCTTTGCGCGGACTATCCCGATGTGGTCGGCTACATCTACAGCGCCAATACCAACATCAAGTATCCGATCCAGTTTGGTAAGGGAAATGACTACTATCTGAAGCATGACAGCAAGGGTACGGAGAACAACAATGGCAGCATCTTCGTGGAAGAACTCAACAGCGGCTCGTTTACCGATAACAATACGATCATTTACGGGCACAATATGAAATCCGGCATGATGTTTGCTAACCTGACATTGTATAAGGATAAGTCCTATTATGCATCCCATCCGTATCTGTATATCTATACCCCCTCGCAGAATTACCGCTTGGATCTATATGCCGGTTTTGTCTGCGAACATGATGACGAGGTATACGCCACTTCTCTGACGCAGGATCAGCTGAAAGCGATGGCGGGAAAATCCACGTTTGTTTCCAATGTGGGTGTTCCCAGCGGCAAAACGGTGACGCTGTCTACCTGCTCCTATGAGTTTGATAATGCCCGCTATGTGGTGGTGGGATCTCTGGTTCCCATCAGCTGAAGGCATATGTGAAAAATAATAGGAAACGCCTGTGCAAAAAGCACAGGCGTTTCCTATTGGCAAAAAAGAGGGAAAAGGGAGGTATGGTATCAGGCATATTGCTGCTGCTCATGTTTTTCCGGTTGTTCACGGCGAAGCAGAGACCGGATGATTTCCGCCGGCGTTCCCTGATCGTGACGATTCAGAGCATGTCCCATCTGCTGGAGCCTTGCGGGATCAGCCAGCAAGGCCATCGCGGTATCCGCCAGCATTTTTGGCGTTTCTGCTGTTACGGCGATGCCGCTCTTGATAAAAAAATCCAGATTATGTGCCTCGCATCCTGCTACTGTGTTGATCAGAACCATTGGTGTGCCGCAGGCTGCCGCCTCAGAGGTGCTCAATCCGCCAGGTTTGGTCAGAAAGAGATCTGCGCTGTGCATCAAAAGCGGCACATTGTGAACCATGCCATATACATGGATATTTCTGATTTTGTCAAATTTCTTTTGTAATTTGACAAATAACTCTTCGTTGGCGCCGCATACCACCGTCAATTCCTGATCGGGAGAAAGCTGCAAAGACAGTTCTTCCGCCAGTTCCTTCATTGGTCCGCAGCCAATACTGCCACACATCATCAGCAGGTGCTGGTGCTTTCTCAAAATCCCCAATGCGTCCTTGGCGGAAGCCTTTTCCATGGTATGGTAAAACTCCTGCTTCACAGGCATACCACAGGGTACCAGTCGCTCCCGCGGGATACCGCAGGCTGCGAATTCATCTACTAGGGATGCATCCGGAATGAAATAGTACCCCAGATCGGATTCCTCCACACTGGGACTGCATGTATAATCCGTGGCGACAAAGCTTGTTTTCAGGGCCATGGGATGATGCTCCAGCATGGCGGTTACCGCCAGTGCAGGGAACACATGCGTGCAGATCACATTATCGTATTCCTCGCTCAGAATATAGCGATACAGCCGTTCAGCACCGGATGTCAGATAACGGTAAACCGTGGTGCCCTCCTGAAACAGGGAGTTTTTTTTCTCCGCACCGCGGTAGCCGGCTTCAAATATTTTCGGGGCATAGCGATAGATGCGCGTATGCCATCCCGCAATAAAGCGGGAAGCATGTCTGGAGATAAACTCCAGTGCATCCTTTACATGACATACCTCATTGTTGGCAGCATAGACTTCCCGGATGGCTTCGGCGCAGGAGTTATGTCCCTCGCCGGTATTGCAGCTGAGTATCAGGGTGCGCATGAATTGACCTTCCTTTCCAGCTTCCGCTGCTGCATGGCCAGCAGTTTTTGCAAGCGCGGCCGATTGTACCGCTGGATGATAATAAACGGAACATTGCCAAGCAGAACATAGACCGCCGTCAAAATCGCGCCGCCGATTCCCGGCCATATGGATAGGCATGCCAATCCGGTCAGCGACAGCAGTACATGAATGAACTCTGCTACACAGGTCTCCTGAATCATCCGCGGCAGATCAGAAAAAGTATCGGCCGTCAGCTTTTTCGGCGGCATCAGGGAGGGGAGGAGGCGGCTCATATCCGGGACCTTATCCTGCCATACTTTGACATGCAGTGCCTTATAAAGCCTTTGCTCCCACATGCGGCAGCGGAAGGGAAAGGCATCGCCGCGGAACCAGCACTTTGGCAGAAGCCGTCCCAGAATAAACGCGGCAATACCGGTGAAGGCCAGATAGATGACACAGCGCAGCAACCCCATGGACGCAACTCCTTTCCGTTCCCACTTTGATACAGTGTTCCACTTTTGCTCTTATTTTAAAACGGAAAGCGCAACTCAGTATCAACCCAACGTCAACAATTGTTGATGTTATAAAGCTAGGACTGCTTTTGTAAAAGCAGTCCTAGCTATCTTCTCTTATCGGCAGCCAAACGGTAAACCGGCAGCCGCCGCCTTGTAAATTTTCGACCTGAATAGTTCCGTCGCTCAATGCTACGATCTGCTTGACCAGAGCAAGGCCAAGTCCATTCCCATCCACTTCTCTGGAGTTATCACTTTGATAAAACTTGTGGAAGATCCGCTCCTGCTCTTCCGGTGGAATGCCGGGGCCGTTATCATCAATGGTAAACAGGATGCCATCCGGCTGCCGGCACATCCGCAGGCGGATCGACCCGCCCTGGGGGTCAAATTTGATCGCATTGTCGATCAGATTTGTCCATACATGGATCAACAGCTTCTCATAGCCGGTGTAAGTGATCTTATCCAGATCCACGTCAAACTGGATATCTTTTTCCTCCCACTTCCGTTCAAGTGCCAGAATCGCCTGCCGCACCTGCTCATCCAAACGGAACACAGAGGACTGCGGACTGATCGACTGGTTGTTGATCTTGGACAGCAACAGAATGTTGCCAGTCAGCGTGGACAACCGCCGCGTGTTAAACAGAATCTTTTCAATGTAAGTTTCCTGCTCCTCCGGTGTCTGCTGGTGATCCTGCAGCAGGGCGGCGTATCCTTCGATAGCATTGATCGGCGTTTTAAACTCATGGGAAACGCTGGATATAAAATCCGTTTGCAGCGTTTCTGTGGCCCCTAATTCCTTGACCATTCGGTTAAAGTTGGCATAAATATCCTGCACGTCTTTCAGTTTGCTGGCGCATTGGGCGTTGACCTGAAAATTGCCGCCGGCCACTTCTTTCATTGCCTGGCCAAGTTGGGTTATCGGGTCAATAAAAGTTCTGGTAATATAGTTCGTGATCACGCCGCCAACCAATACACTGAAGAGAATCGCCCATACAAAAATCGGTACGGCCACTGTGATGCCAAGGCAGCGCCGCAGCATCCATCCTGCCAACTCCGACAACAGTACGACCGCCACAAATTCTGCCATGCAGATGAAGAAAAACTTGACCCGCAGCGTGACCTTCGGCGTTAATTCCCGCTTCACAGCTTCACCACCTTATAGCCGACGCCTCGCATTGTTACGATTTTAAAGTCCGGATTATCCCGGAAACGTTCACGCAAACGCCCAATATGTACATCTACCGTGTGTGTATCTGTTTCAGAACTGTACCCCCAGATATCATCCATTAGCTGCTGACGGGTAAAAATGCGACCGGGGAAAGAAACCATCTTATAGAGCAGCATAAATTCCTTTTGCGGCAGAATCAGCGTTTCGCCGCCGGTGTGTACAGACAGGGAATCACACTCAAGAACCGTATTGCCGATAACCTGCCGCCGTTCATTTGCCATCTGGGCGCGCCGCAGCAGTGCACCGACACGCAATACCATTTCATTAATGTTTACAGGCTTGACCATATAGTCATCACTGCCAGAAAGAAAACCGAGACGCATGTCGTCAAACGCGTCCTTGGCTGTGATCATCATCACGGGGATGGTAGTACCGCTTTGACGCAGCGTGCGCACCATCTCATAGCCATCCATTTTCGGCATCATAATATCTGAAATGATCAGGTCATAATAGCTTTCCACCATTGCCTGTATGGCCTCTTCACCATTGGATACACCGGTCACGGCGTATCCGTTTTTTGTCAACACATGCTGAAAGAGCTGACGAAGCTCCTTATCATCCTCAGCGATCAGGATCTTGAACATACCGGCCTCCTGTTGTATAAAATGAATTGTACCAAGCAGCATTATTATAGCACAAAAGCAGCACTTGACCACTTAATTTTCGCAAGAGGCACATCAACAATTGGTGAGCTTGGCAGTGAAACCCGGGATAAAGGCAGTGCCCTTATCCCGGGTTTGGTTGTGTTCAGCTGTCGAAACTGGGATTAATATAGTAAAGATTCTTCTGATCCATTCGCTCCTTGGCCAGCCGTAACCCTTCGCCGAAGCGCTGGAAGTGAACGATTTCCCGTGCCCGCAAAAACTTGATGACATCGTTCACATCCGGATCGTCACTGAGCCGCAGAATGTTGTCATAAGTGACGCGGGCTTTTTGTTCCGCGGCCAGATCCTCTGTCAAATCCGCAATCAGGTCACCTTTTACGGCCATGGATGCGGCATTCCACGGGAATCCGGAGGCTGCTGTGGGATAAACGCCTGCGGTGTGGTCCACAAAATACGCATCAAAGCCGCCCTGCTTGATATCGTCATCACCGAGATTCCGCGTCAACTGGTGCACGATCGTGCCAATCATCTCAAGATGCCCCAGTTCCTCTGTGCCGATCAGGGAAACGAAAAAGCCACAAAATGCGGAAAGCCTTGTGCCGCAAGGCTTTCAAGGCGCGGAAACCAGCGAAAACGCGAATGTGCGAAAGACGGGGTGGCTCGGTTCCTTTGCTACGGACTATCGGCACCGCGGAGTAAGCAAGCACTACTGCGTCGATGTGATGGCCGCACTTCCGGAGGGAGGTGGGACAAAGTGAAGGAGTACATTCAACAGCTTTCACCGGACGAGCTGGTGCCGTTCCAGAACCATCCCTATCAGGTGCGGGAGGATGCCGCACTGTCAGAGCTGATGGAAAGCATCCACACACACGGCGTATTATCGCCGCTGTTGGCGCGAACGAAAGGGGAGAGCTACGAGTTGGTCAGCGGACACCGGAGACGTCTGGCGGCGCAGAAGCTGGGACTAAAGACTGTTCCTGTGCTGGTACGGGAGATGAGCGACGATGAAGCGGTGATCCTGATGGTGGACAGCAACCTACAACGGGAGAATCTGCTGTCCAGCGAGAAGGCATTTGCCTACAAAATGAAGCTTGAGGCAATGAAGCGGCAAGGGCAGCGAACAGATTTAACTTCGCCGCAAGTTGCGGCAAAGTTGAGGACGGATGATGAAATTGCAAAACAGGCTGGTATAAGCGGCGATACGGTACGTCGCTACATCCGCCTGACAAACCTCGTCCCGCCGCTGCTTCAGATGGTGGACGATGGCCGCATCGCCTTTTCTCCCGCCGTGGAATTGTCGTACCTCGCACGAGACGAGCAGGTGGAATTGTGGGATCTGATCGGACGAGAGGACGCCACGCCGTCGTTGTCGCAGGCCATCCGTATGAAGCAGCTATCCCGCGAAGCTAAGCTGACGCAGGAGGTGCTGTACGCGATCCTTACCGAAGAAAAGCCCAACCAGAAGGAGCAAGTGCGGATCAAAACGGAGTCTCTGCGAAAGTATTTCCCGCGCAATTACTCTGCCCAGCAGATGGAGCGGGAAATTCTCAAGCTGCTGGAGACCCGTTACCGGACACGGAACAGGGGGGAGCGGTGATTTTGTACACTGGTGTTATACGGACAGGCCCTGTAAAATAGCCGCAGGAGGTGCATCACATGAGCGAAAGATTACAGGAACCCTTACCGAAGACTATCTGCCGGAATGGAATTTATTATGAGCTGCGCGGTGAGCAGTACTACCCGTGTCTGCTGGTGCCGCCGGAGCCGGACGCCAGCGAGGAAGATCAACTGCGCTTCATCATCCGGCAGATGGCGGAGGCGCAGGGGATTGATGAGGACTTAAAGGCACGAGACCCTATGGCGTGGGTCGGCGCGATGAACAACATCAAAAGCGCGGCTCTTGAGATCATGCGGGATATATCATGAGGAACTATCAGTATATGCGGGCGCTTTGGGCGGAGTTCTGCCGCAGCAGCGCGTGTCAGGCACAGCATCATGACCAGCGATACCAGCGCTTGAGCAAACAGCTTCCGGATGCACAGCGTCGGCAGCTTCTGCGTATTGTGGACGCGGCAGACGCACACTGTGAAGCGGCGTCTTTCGAGGGCTTTGTGGCGGGCTTTTGCCTTGCTGCCGGAATCGCCAGAGAGACGATGCGGGACAGGTACTCTTATGAGGACGCCATCGAGGCGAGAGGACAATTTCACCGGTAAAATTAATACCACATCAGCAAACGGAGACAGGTCAAATGCCTGCCTCCGCTATTTTTTTGCAGAGGAGCATAAAATGGACTATTTTTACAAATCAGAATCCGAGACCTATGCGTTTTACCGCGTTCCCAAGTTGTTATTTACGCATATCTACTACAAAGACTTGCCGTGTGAAGCAAAGCTGCTTTACGGTATGCTCGTGGACAGAATGACGCTTTCCGACAGGAATTTCTGGAGGGATCGCGAGGGAAATACCTACATCTATTTCAGCATAGAGACGATTATGCGGAGTCTCAACTGCGCCCACGGTAAGGCGGAGAAGCTTCTGGCTTCGCTGGAAGATTATGGCCTGTTAGATCGTAGGCGGCAGGGCCTTGGAAAACCTTCACGGCTATATCCGCAGCCATTTGCCCGTGAGATGTAATCCTGAATTTCGGAGTTCTGGCGCGACGAAATTCGGTGCTGCTGGAACGCCGGTTTTCGGCGTTCAATAAGACAGAGAAAATAAAACTGATTGGTTAAGAAACTGAATGTGACAGGAAAGGACGGAATGATTATGAAAGAGAATAAGATCAGAAGCAAACAAGTCAATCTTCGTTTGACAGAGGCAGAATACAGGCGTTTGGATGTGGCAGCACAGGCCAGCGGATTAGGGCGGTCAGCCTATCTTCGGATGGTACTGTACGCCTCATGGCTCCGTAAGGGAGCCAAAAAAGGAAAATAGAAATGGTGCGTGTTGCACGAGCAGCCACTATAATGGCGCAGAAGCTTCCGCCGTAGGGGGGAACAGATTCCGTATTGCGAATGCGATACGGAATCTGTTTCCGCAAGCATAGCATTTTGACAGCAAAATGCGCTTGTTAAGGGGACATCCCCCTAATACCCCCGCTATCGCAATATCAATAATTTGCACCTGAACGGGATTTTCCCGTTCAGGTGCAAATTTCATGTATAGAAAGGTACGGTTTGTTTGACTTTATTCGTAGAAAGGTATATAATATATACAGTAAAAAACTGCGACAGGGCCAATCACCAGCCGCGCTATCCAACAGTCCTGTGCTTTCCGCAGGGCTGCTTTTTGCTATTTCGAGATAAGGAGAATGTCCATGGAATATATGTCCATCACACAGGCAGCAGAGAAGTGGGGCATCACCCAACGCCGTATTCAAGTCCTCTGCAAAGAAGAACGTATCCCCGGCGCGATCCGTATCGGTTATGTATGGGCCATTCCCGCAGACGCCGAGAAGCCCAAGGACGCAAGAGTACGGAGTGGGAAGTATGTGAAGGCGGCTCTGAACACTGCCAGCAAGGAAAAGTGAGGGAAAATTATGGCTCTTGAAAATAAATTAGGCATCACCAGCTCCGCCGAGCTCGCCTGTGAGGAGGAGCGTATCAGCAAAAAGAAAGCAGTCGAGCTTTTTGAAAGCGGCACACTGGACAAGCTGGAGCCGGGGAAGTTTGCCTCTCTGCAAGCGATCCACAAGGCGCTGTTTGAGGATATCTACGACTTTGCGGGGCAGCTTCGCATGGTGAATCTGGCAAAGGGGAATTTTCGCTTTGCGCCGCTGATCTACCTAGAAGCGGCGCTGGACAACATCGACAAAATGCCGCAGTCCACCTATGACGAGATCATCGAGAAGTATGTGGAGATGAATGTTGCCCATCCATTCCGCGAGGGAAACGGACGCAGCACACGCATCTGGCTCGATCTGATGCTGAAAAGCGGCATCGGTCAGGTGGTGGACTGGAGCAAGGTGGACAAGGAGGATTATCTCCTAGCTATGGAGCGCAGCCCCATTAAGGACGTAGAGATCAAGGTGCTGCTGAAAGACGCCCTTACCAGCGACGTGAACAGCCGCGAGGTTTTTATGAAGGGCATCGATCACAGTTATTATTACGAGGGATATACGACATTTAAGGCGGAAGAACTGTAAGTCATTTCAAGGAGTGAAGTGAATCGTGCGTAGAAGGGGTGATGGTTTTGCAGTACTATGCACATGTTCGGGAAAGTGCCAATGACAATAAGAAATATCAGACGGTTGCCCAGCATTTGACGGGTACGGCTGAGCTTTGCCGCGGTTTTGCGGCGGCATTTGGGGCGGACGCTGACGGGGAACTGGCAGGATTGGCCCACGACATCGGTAAATGCACAGAAGAGTTTCAAAACCGTCTGCTGAATGACGGCCCTATTGTTGACCACGCCACGGCGGGCGCGATGGCCTGTGCCGTGCGGGGAAGCCGTTATGTTTCCGCCTGCGTGGCAGGACATCACGGCGGCCTGCCGGATTTTGGCAACATGCGGACAGCCCGGAAAGATGACGGGACGTTCTATGGACGGCTACTGAAAGGACGCGACGAACAGTGCCTGGGGCGCTGCGGTGACAGCGGCGTAACATTACCGCCGCCGACGGTCTCGGCAGCGCAGAAGCTGACTCCTCTGCAAGCCTCGTTTTGGATACGAATGCTCTATTCCTGTCTGGTGGATGCCGACTTTCTGGATACGGAGCAGTTCATGAACGGTGAACGCGGTCGGGGCGGATACGATGATATCCCTACGCTATTAGCACGGCTGCAGGCGTATATCGAACCATGGCAGCAGCCCAAGACAGAGCTGAATCGGCTGCGCTGTGAAATCTTGAATACTTGTATAAGAGTGAGCAGTAAACCAAAAGGCATTTACACGCTGACAGTCCCAACCGGCGGAGGAAAAACGGTGACGTCGCTGGCCTTTGCGCTGCGCCACGCGGTGGAACACGGGATGCGGCGGGTAATTTATGTGATTCCGTATACCTCTATCATCGACCAGAACGCCCAGGTGTTCCGGGATATTCTGGGAAGCGGCAATGTGCTGGAGCACCATTCCGGTGTGCAGTTCGACCTCTTCGACGGCGCACCGGCGGAGGATGTCCGGAAAGCGTTGGCCACGGAGAATTGGGACATGCCGGTGGTGGTCACCACGGCAGTACAGCTTTTTGAGTCCATGTATGCCGCCCGCTCCTCCCGGTGCCGTAAGCTGCACAATCTGGCCAATAGCGTCATTATCTTCGACGAAGCGCAGATGCTGCCGCTGCCGCATCTGCGGCCCTGTGTGGCGGCCATGGCTTCACTGGCGGAGCAATTTCATTCCACGGTGGTACTATGTACCGCAACGCAGCCGTCACTGGACGACCTGCTGCATACCTATGCGCCAGACCGTCCTGTAACAGAACTCTGCCCGCAGACGGCTGCACTGTATGACCGCTTCCGCCGCGTGACCTTCCGGCAGGTTGGAACGCTGACCGATGAGGCGCTGGCGGAGCATCTGGGCGTGCAGCGGCAAGTCCTCTGCATCGTCAACAGCCGTAAGGCGGCCCAAAGCCTATATGCGCTTCTGCCGCCGGAGGGCAGCTACCACCTGTCCACCCTGATGATCCCGGCCCAGCGTCAGGCACTGCTTGTTGAGATCAGAGAACGACTGAGACGGGACGAACCGTGCCGGGTGGTGTCAACCTCGCTGATCGAGGCGGGTGTCGATGTGGATTTTCCTGTCGTGTACCGGGAACTGGCGGGGCTGGATTCCGTCATGCAGGCGGCGGGCCGCTGCAACCGTGAAGGAAAGCGTCCTGCGGACGAGAGCGTTGTCACAATCTTTGAGCGGACGGAGCTGCCGCCGCTGCTGTTCCAAACCGCCATCGGTGCGGCCAGAGAAGCGCTGGAAGAAGATCGTGAGCCTGCTGCGCCTGAGACGATGGCACGCTATTTTCACAGTCTGCGCGGTCTGACCGGCGACGCGCTGGATAAGCAGGGCGTTATCAAGGCATTTACGCAGGGCATCGAGGGCTGTGAATTTCCGTTCCGGACGGTGGCGGAGACATTCCATCTCATCGACCAGAATACATACACCGTCTACATTCCCTATGGCGAGGGTGCGACCTTGCTCCGGCAGTTGCAGGACGGCGAGTGCTCCAAGGGGCTGTACCGTAAGCTGGGCCGCTATGCCGTCTCCGTATATGATAAGCACTTTCAGGCGCTGCATCATGCAGGCGCATTGCTGACGGCACGGGAGATTCCCACATTGGACGATGACAGCGCGATATTGACAGATCTGACGTTGTACAGCGAAACCATGGGTCTGTCTCTGGAACCGGAGACTGGTAAGGCGGAGTTTATCTGATGTCCGTTTTATTGGACAACATACCATGTAAGCTATATTTTATAAAGAAAGAGGGGGGAGTGATCTTATGGCGATACAAGTGGAAGTGTGGGGCGATTATGCGCTATTCACGCGGCCGGAGATGAAAACAGAGCGCGTCAGCTATGATGTCATGACGCCGTCGGCGGCCCGAGGGCTGCTGGAAAGCATCTACTGGCATCCTGGCATGAAATGGCACATTGACCGAATTCATGTGTGCAGTCCTATTCGCTTCACCAATATTCGCCGCAATGAGGTGAAGGACACTATCAGTGCCCGCAAGGTAAAAACCGTCATGGAAAAAGGGAAAGGAGAACTGTATCTTGCTACGCCGGAGAGCATCCAGCAGCGGGCGGCCATGGTGCTGCGGGACGTACACTATGTGATCGATGCACATTTCGACCTGACGGAGAACACGGCGCCCGGCGACAACGCCGGAAAGTTTCAGGACATCATCAAGCGCCGTCTGGAACGTGGTCAGTGTTACAGTATGCCTTATTTCGGTACGCGGGAGTTTCCCGCCCATTTCCGCCGCTGCACGGAGCTTCCGCTCTGCCCAGAGGAGCTGAAAGGCATCCGTGATCTGGGCTGGATGCTGCTGGATATGGACTACAGCGATCCACAGACCATCACGCCCCGGTTCTTCCGTGCCAGCCTGACGGATGGCGTGATGGTCGTGCCGCCATGGGACAGCGAGGAGGTGAGGGGATGATCCTGCAAGCGCTGACGCGGTATTACGAGGATATTCTCCAGCGCGGCGAGATCGCCGCTCCCGGCTGGAGCCCGGCAAAGATCAGCTTTACCCTGTGTCTGGATAGAGATGGACAGGTGACGCAGGTGATTCCCACAATGGAAGAGGTAGCAATGGGGAAGAAAACTGTCCTGCGTCCGCAGTCGATGATCCTGCCGTCGGCGGTAAAAAAGACATCAAATGCACATTTACTATCTAATTTCCTATGGGAAGATTCGAGCCATTTTCTCGGCATTGATCAAAAGGGGAACATAAAGCGTAGTATGATTGCGTTTTCCACAGCTGCAAGTCTGCACCATACCGTATTGGATGGCATGGATTCGCCCATTGCCAAGGCGATTCTGGCTTTCTTCGACACCTGGCAACCGGAAAAAGCGATGGAACACCCCGCCCTGGCCGGACAGTACGAGGCAGTCACCGCAGGCGGAAATCTGCTGTTCCGGGTGGATGGCGACTATTCTCATGAGGATACCGCCATCCGTGAGGCATGGCAGCGGTATCGGGACGGCGCGGACGAGGACGCCGTGAAAATGCAGTGCCTCGTCACCGGACGCGAGGACGAGATCACAGCCACCCACCCCGCCATCAAGGGGGTGCGAGACGCCCAGTCCAGCGGCGCGGCACTGGTGTCGTTCAACGCGCCGGCCTTTTGCTCCTATGGACGGGAACAGAACTATAATGCGCCGGTAGGCAAGTACGCGGCCTTCGCCTACACTGCCGCGTTGAACCACCTGCTGGCAGACAGAAACAATGTGCAGGTCATCGGCGATACCACCATCGTCTGCTGGGCTGAGGGCGCAGAGCCGGTTTATCAGGACTTGTTCATGTCCTTCATGTCTGACAAAATGCCATCGACCATATCGGACAATGACCTGCGCGCGGCCCTGAGAGACTTGGCAAAAGGACTGCCCTGCAATGACTTGGGTGTCGATCCCCACCGTACCTTTTACATTCTGGGTCTGGCGCCCAACGCGGCCAGGCTCTCTGTCCGATTTTTCCTGCGGGACAGCTTCGGTAAGCTGATGCGGAATATCAATGAACACTATGAGCGGTTGGAGATCGTGAAGCCCGCCTACGCCAAACCCGGCGTGCTGTCCCTGTGGGCGCTGCTGCGGGAGACGGTGAATCTCAATTCCAAGGATAAGTCACCCTCACCGGCCATGGCAGGAGCTACAGCACGGGCCGTCTTTTCCGGCGGACTGTACCCCGCGTCGCTGCTGAAGGCTGTCATGCTGCGGATCCGCGCGGAGCGGAATATTACTTGGGGCCGCGCGGCCATCATCAAGGCGTATTATCTGAAAAATCCACATAAAGACTGTCCAGAGGAGGTTTTGACCGTGAGTCTCAACGAAGCCAGTACCAACATTCCTTACACGCTGGGCCGGTTGTTCTCTGTTTACGAAGCGGCGCAGCAGGCGGCAAATCCCGGCATCAATACAACCATCAAGGATAAGTATTTCAACTCGGCGGCGACTATGCCCGCCAGCATTTTCCCAGTGCTGAACAATCTCTATCAGAAGCATCTGCGGAAGCTGGAGACCGGACAGCGCGTCTATTTCGACAAGCAGGTCAGCGCGTTGAAGGGCGTGTTGAGCGAGAGTTACCCCACCCGCATGACGCTGGCCCAGCAAGGCGCTTTCGACCTTGGCTACTATCACCAGACACAGAAGCGGTATACGAAAAAGGAGGAGAATGAAAATGTCTGAGCCCATTAAGAACCGGTATGAATTTGTGGTATTTTTCGATGTGGAAAACGGCAATCCCAACGGCGACCCCGACGCGGGCAACATGCCCCGCGTGGATCCTGAGACCGGCTACGGTTTGGTGACGGACATCTGCCTGAAGCGCAAGATCCGCAACTATGTGGAGATGGCGAAGGAAGGGGAAGAGGGCTATCGCATCTACATTAAGGACGGTGTGCCCCTAAACACCAGCGATGCAGCGGCTGGAGAGTTATATGGGGTAAAGAAAGAACTGCTTGCCATCCAACAAGAAAAAAGCAAAGAAGTCGCGAAAAAAATAGGCATTTCCATGAAAAAAGCCGATCCTGATATTGACATAAAGATCCGCGACTTCATGTGCGCCAACTTCTACGATATCCGTACCTTCGGTGCGGTAATGACCACTTTTGTCAAAGGCGCGCTGAACTGCGGTCAGGTGCGTGGGCCGGTGCAGTTGGGCTTTGCCCGCAGCGTTGATCCAATCATGCCCCAGGAGGTCACTATCACCCGCGTGGCCATCACTACGGAGGCGGACGCGGAGAAGAAGGGCACCGAAATGGGCCGCAAGTACATCATTCCCTACGGCCTGTACCGGGTGGAGGGCTATGTCTCAGCCAATCTGGCCCGCAAGACCACCGGCTTTTCCGAGGATGACCTGTACCTGCTGTGGACGGCGATCCTGAATATGTTTGAGAATGACCACTCCGCCGCCCGCGGCAAGATGGCTGTACGGGAACTGATCGTGTTTAAGCACGACTCTGAGCTAGGCTGCGCTCCAGCCCATAAGCTGTTTGATCTGGTGAAGGCCGCTCACAAGGATGGCGTCACCACTCCAAGAAGCTACGATGACTACAATGTTACGGTGGACGAAGCGACTCTACCTGCTGGCGTTACCTGCACACGGCTGGGGTGATTTATCCGGAGGAGAGCTTTCTGCAGCTCTCTGGCTTGCAGCACTTCAAATTCTGTCGTAGGCAATGGGCGCTGATCCATATCGAAAACCAATGGGCGGAGAATTATCGTACCACGGACGGCGCGATCCTCCACGAGCGGGCTCACGATAAGGACTTCACCGAGAGTCGCGGCGATCTGCTCATCACACGGGACATGCGGATTTTCTCCCCGACCATGGGTGTTTCCGGTGCCTGTGATGTGCTGGAATTTCACCGCGGCGATGTGGGAATTCCGCTGAAAGGAAAAGACGGCCTGTGGCAGCCTTACCCGGTGGAGTACAAGCGCGGCAAGCCCAAGCAGGACACCACGGACGCCTTGCAGCTCTGCGGACAGGCCATGTGTCTGGAGGAGATGCTCTGCTGCGATATCCCGACCGGCGCGCTGTACTACGGCGAGACGCGCCGCCGTACAGAGGTCGAATTCATACCAGAGCTGCGGCAGGAGGTTAAGACGCTTCTTGAGGAAATGCATACTCTGTATGAACGTGGCTGGACGCCGAAGGTAAAGCCTACAAAAGCATGTAACGCCTGCTCTCTCAAGGAGCTGTGTCTGCCAAAGCTGATGCGGAAACGATCCGTCACAGACTATCTGCGGGAGCATCTGGAGGTGACGCCATGAGACAGCTTCTGAATACCTTGTTCGTCACATCGGAGGATGTGTACCTTTCACTTGATGGCGAGAATGTGGTGGCTAACCGGGGCGGGGAGGCCGTTGCCCGCTATCCGCTCCATACGCTGCAAAGCATTGTGTCCTTTTCTTACTCCGGCGCTTCACCGGCACTGATGGGCACCTGTGCCAAGCGGGAGATCGGGCTGGCTTTCTGTACGCCGAGAGGACGCTTCCTCGCCCGTATCTCCGGACAAATGCAGGGAAATGTACTGCTGCGCAGGACACAGTATCGGGTCGCCGACGATCCCTCCGGAAGCTGCCGCGTGGCGCGAATGATGATTTTGGGCAAGGTCTATAACGCTCGCTGGAGCGTAGAGCGTACCCGACGGGATCATGCCATGCGGATCGACAGTGAGCGCTTTGCGGCGGTGTCACAGCAGCTACAGGGCTTATTGCCGCAGATCACGGCGGAAACCTCGCTCGACAGTCTCCGGGGCTTGGAGGGTGCCGGTGCAACTGCTTATTTCAGTGTACTGGATGACATGATTTTGCAGAGGAAGGATACCTTCTTTTTCCGGGAGCGCAGCCGCCGTCCACCGCTGGATGCCTTCAACGCGATACTGTCCTTTGCGTACAGCCTACTGGCACACGACTGCGCTTCCGCTTTGGAAAGTGTCGGTCTGGATGCCTATGTAGGATTTCTTCACCGCGACCGTCCGGGGCGGGAATCCCTTGCGCTGGACTTAATGGAGGAGCTGCGTCCCTGCTTTGCGGATCGTTTTGTGCTGACGATGGTCAATAACCGCGTCATAAAGCCAGAGGATTTCGATTTCCGGGAGAGTGGTGCTGTATTTTTGACGGATACAGTACGTAAAAGCTTTTTGCAGAAATGGCAGGAGCGCAAAAGGGAAACGATCACTCATCCGTTTCTGGAGGAGAAGCTTCCTTGGGGGCTGGTTCCTTATGTGCAGAGTCTCTTGTTGGCCAGGTATCTGCGGGGTGATCTGGACGACTATCCGCCGTTTTTATGGAAGTGAGGAACCTATGCTGGTATTGATCACCTATGATGTAAATACAGAGGATGCCGCTGGGCGTCGGCGTTTGCGGCAGATAGCCAAGCAGTGCGTCAACTATGGCCAAAGGGTGCAGAATTCTGTGTTTGAGTGTTTGTTGGACACAGCGCAGTGCCGCAGCCTACAAAATACACTTTGTAAAATCATGGATCCTAAGCGGGATAGTTTGCGGTTTTACTATTTGGGAAAGCAGTACGAAAAGAAGATCGAGCATTTTGGCTGCAAGCAAACGTATCTGCCGGAGGACACACTGATGGTCTAGTGCGAAGGGTAAGCGAACAGAAAGTATCAGGCGGGTTCGCACCTATTTTTGCAAGTATATGCTCCCGGTTTTATAAGGAAAACGTTCTGATAGGCGACGTTGCACGTTATCTTTTCTACTTTTATTGTCTGTTATTGCAAAAATGCAGAAGATTTTTTGTGTATTTTTGCTGTCGCACCCCGCAAGGGGTGCGTGGATTGAAATCTATGCTCTATTTTAACACTTGCAAACGAGTTTAGTCGCACCCCGCAAGGGGTGCGTGGATTGAAATTTAGGAGGCTGCATAATGAAATCTTATAAGATCAACGTCGCACCCCGCAAGGGGTGCGTGGATTGAAATTTGTCCGGCGCGTGGACGCACTTCATCAACGTGGCGTCGCACCCCGCAAGGGGTGCGTGGATTGAAATTGGGCATTTCCACGGCGCAGTACAACAAGACTAAGTCGCACCCCGCAAGGGGTGCGTGGATTGAAATTACGTCACCGTAGATGTAGAGCTGCAGGACGCCCTGTCGCACCCCGCAAGGGGTGCGTGGATTGAAATCATTCCCAGCGAGTGCGTCTGCATGGTGCGCTTCGGTCGCACCCCGCAAGGGGTGCGTGGATTGAAATATAGCTCGCACGCTAATACTACCAGGAGTGCTCATGTCGCACCCCGCAAGGGGTGCGTGGATTGAAATGCTTTTATCCGGCTGCATTATGATCGGGCGCGAGTCGCACCCCGCAAGGGGTGCGTGGATTGAAATATATGGTTTTAATAGCTGTAAACCAAAGCCGGGGTCGTCGCACCCCGCAAGGGGTGCGTGGATTGAAATAAAGGAGTGATACTATGTCTCTTTCCGATGGCGGTCGCACCCCGCAAGGGGTGCGTGGATTGAAATATCGTATTTTGCCATCAAATCCATTGCCGATATGGTCGCACCCCGCAAGGGGTGCGTGGATTGAAATTGGAAAAGCTGCTGGACGTGTTTGACCAGCTGGGTCGCACCCCGCAAGGGGTGCGTGGATTGAAATCGGAAGCTTTACAAACCGGGCAAAGTTGGTGGTGGTCGCACCCCGCAAGGGGTGCGTGGATTGAAATACCCGGGACGCGGTGGAGCTGCTGCATTACGCGGTCGCACCCCGCAAGGGGTGCGTGGATTGAAATTGCTGCTCCGTGGTCATGTCCTGCATCTTCGGCGTCGCACCCCGCAAGGGGTGCGTGGATTGAAATAAGACTTGTCGGGAAATACCCGTCATGGTACGGAGAGTCGCACCCCGCAAGGGGTGCGTGGATTGAAATCATTTCTCCATCAGCACACGGTAAATGGGGTCTTCGTCGCACCCCGCAAGGGGTGCGTGGATTGAAATGAGATACTGCGCCGACTGCTCCGTATACTTCGCGTCGCACCCCGCAAGGGGTGCGTGGATTGAAATCGCTGCGGATAGGTGGAGAAGTTCACCTCAATGGCCGTCGCGCCCCGCATGGGGCGCAATAGGAAAGGCCGCTGGCAAATGTCAGCGGCCTTTCTTGTTACATATCCAACAAAACCCTCGCCCGTTTCTGTACCTGCATTTCGATCATCCGCAGGCGTTTGGCGGGCAGATTATACCTTGGGTGCTTCTTGAAGCGGAACGTCAGCAGATGCCGTAGCTTTTCCCGCAGCTCCGGCGTCAGAACGCTTTTTGCCGTGCCGAGAAAATCATCATATACACTGGGAGCCAGCGTTTCGATGTATTCCTCCAGCGCCGCGTCGTTTGACCAGGCATCCATACCGGCAAAATTGAACAGCGAATTGCCGTGGTCGAACAGCGGGGCAGGGGAGACAACGGTATTTGTCCGGTTGTCCACCATCACGCCGAAGTTTCCGAAGTGGCGATCCACGTTGCAGATCACAGCGTCGAACACCAGCATTTCACGCAGCGCCGCAGTGAACTCCGGGCCGAGACTTTCGTAATACGCCTTAACGGCGTTCATGCCGCCCTTTGTGACAAGATGGCCCACGGGAATATAGGAATACCCCTTACTGGTGAAAAGCTCGCAGGTGGAGCACAGAACGCCCTTCCATCGGGAGAGACCGTAGGGGATCGCCCGAACACCCATAGCGGCGGCGATTTGCGCGGCGTAAAACTCCGAGTACGGCTCAAAGCCTGTGTTGGACGCGCCTTCAGTGCCGCCCTTATAGAGATAGACCTTGCCGCTGATCCGCCGCCAGCACTTACGCAGCATTCCGTTTGTTGTAAACTCCGGGCTGGAGAACAGGGATGAGCGCAGGCTGCTGCCGTAGCCGGTGAAGGCCAGTTCAGCCAGCACATTGCTGAAAGGATTATCGTAGAGGTTGACTTTCTCAAAAATATCGCCGTTATCCTCCTGCACGACCCAATAACAGTCGTTAAGGGATAATCCTTTACAAATGTTGATAATAGAGAGAGGACGGTTCAAATTCAAACCGCATTTTGCCAGCAGATTGTGAACATAGGCGCGGTTCTTGGGGATGGTGCGGCGGCGTAGCCAACGGCTCAAGCCCTCCGGCGTCAGCGTCAGATCCAGCGGCAGCAGACTTCTGCTGTCCTCGTCGATCCAAAGAATCTGAATCTCCGGTTCACTGGTGTCCGTGGTAGCGGAAAACTTGAGCAACGGCTTATTAAATTGTTTCAGAATATACTCCATTGTGTTCCGCCTTTCCAAAGAATAGGTACATTATACCATAGAAACCACGTTTTGAAAACAGAAAATTATCCCTGAACCACGTTACTTGCGGGGAGGCAGCTCGGTAAGCGCTTTCAGTTGGTTATAGGTCAATTTCCCGTCAACATACAGGTCGCGCACCTGCTCCGTATGGGCCTTCCACTTCTGAAATTCTTCATCCGTGTAGACAGTCGGGGCACGGCGTACCCGCATATCATATGCTTTGATCTGCTGCCGAATCAGTTTCAAGCCTTTATCGGCGGCAATTTTCTTTTCATGCTTCTCTTTTGCGGCCAGTTCCTTGCAGGTTTTTCCCTTCTTGCTGGAAATGTGATCGCAGTAACGGGCTTTTGAGGAATAGGGGAGAAAATACCGATGGCAATACTCGCACTTTTGAATCATAACATTCTGCTCAGCCATTTCCAATACTTCCGTCAAGAAGGCAGCTTCCATATTATCAGAGCCTTCAACTCGTGCGATTCGGACATCTGCTGGTGGCTCATAAACGCGGTCAGCGAAAAGGATGGGGTAAAATGAGCGGCCATTTACATAGATTTTTCGTTCTATTTTCATCAAATCGGGAAGCCTCAAAAAGAGCGCCGCATTTTGAGGCGACTTACTCATGTAGAGACATAATCGCTGCATTGCACTTTGGCCAGAATCATTTAATAGAAAAACATCGTCTGCGATTTCCCGAAGCCGGTTTTGGGATTCGATCAAAACACTCAGCTTATCTGCAAGCTCTCGGTAGGGGATGTCAGCATTATGGAGAGAGTAATCCAGAAGATACTCAAAGAAAGTATGGATCGGCGTGAGCTGATCGATTACTTTCTGTAAGGTTCTATGAATCGTCATTTTCGTCGTCCATTTTTCATCGATAGATAACAGTGCCTTTTGTAATGACACAAAATCCGTGGACAAAAAGGTAATAAAGGCAGTACCAAGTCGATTTTCCACAGGCTTCCGGTCTGTTTCGATGAATTCTTTCTTCGGTCCAAAACTAAAACAATACAGTGCTCTCAAGGCTTTTACCCCTTTGTTCTATTCTATTAAACTTCAAATGTGGAATATTATTCTCAACACAATTACTTTACCACATCTTGCGATTCCCGTCAACGCTTGCTATGCTTTTTGTGGAAGCGGAAAGTGAAGAGACCGGACTTCCACACAAGTAAATGACCGCCGGGGCATTCCTTTTTCGGGGAAGCAGGCCATGACCGCCCTATGACGCGAGCGTGCCAAGAAGAAGGAAGCGTATCTCTGTCAGGCCGGAGATCGCACTTGGAAAAACGGCAAACAAATTTATCCCGCCACGCGCATAAGTTCTAAGGAAGGAGGGAGCGGGATGGCAAGCAAGCCGGAATTATGGGAAAAGCAAGACGATGGCACAGTCAACCGGGAGTTTCTGCTGGTATATGAGCGATCCGTTCTGCTCTCCTTGCAGGAACAGGGCATTCTCACCCAGCAGCAATATGAAGAGTGTGTCAGAACACTGGAACGCAAAGGAATGTAGAGCAATTAAACCTAACACATGTCACACACTCGCATACAGCAGCTTTTTGCGCTATACTTGAGGAAAGGAGGCGATTGTATGTTACAGGTAGCGGCATATTGCCGCGTGTCCACAGACAAAGAGGATCAAGCCAACTCGTTCGAGGCCCAGCAGCGGTATTTCCGTGAGCGCATCGAGCGTGAACCGGACTGGGAGCTGCAAGGAATCTATGCCGACGAGGGCATCTCCGGCACTTCTACCAAAAAGCGAATGGAGTTCAACCGCATGATCCACGCAGCGGAGATGGGAAAGATCGATCTGATCGTGACCAAGGAAGTCAGCCGTTTTGCCCGCAATACAGTGGACGCTTTGAAAATCACCCGTGAGCTTCGGCGGCGGGACGTGGGTGTTCTGTTCCTCAACGACAACATCGACACACGGGATCACGACAGCGAGTTTCGATTGTCCATCATGAGCTCCGTGGCACAGGAGGAGAGCCGCAAGACCTCCGACCGCTCCAAATGGGGACAGACCCGCAGCATGGAGCAGGGCGTGGTATTCGGCGGATCACTGCTGGGCTACGATGTGCAGGGCGGCAAGATGACTGTCAATCCGGAGGGCGCGGAGATCGTTCGGCTGATCTTCCGCAAGTATCTGGATGAGCGTAAGGGCTGCGGCACCATCGCCCGTGAGCTGCGGGAAGCGGGTATTCTCAGCAGCCGGGGAAATTGCAGTTGGTCGTCGGCCACCGTGACGAAGATTCTGAAAAATGAAAAGTATTGCGGCGATCTGGTGCAGAAAAAGACCTACACGCCGGATTTCCTGACTCATGAAAAGCGTTATAACCACGGCCAGGAGCCGAGGGTGGAGATCAAGGACCACCACGAACCCATCATTGACCGCGAGACATGGCAGGCTGTCCAGCAGGAACTGCACCGCCGCAACCGGGCACAGGGCAGCGGCGGCCACGGCAACCGCTATCCGCTATCCGGGAAGATACGCTGCGGAGAGTGCGGCAAGAGCTTTGTTCGCCGCACTAAGACCCGCAAGGCTGGCGATTCCTACCGCCGCTGGTGCTGCTTCACCGCCACCAACGAGGGCCTGCGCCGCACGGACGGAGCAGGAAACTCTTTGGGATGCAGCGTAGGCCGCCAAATACGGGAGGATGTAGCTGTGGACATCCTGCGGCGCTCTGTGGACGCCGTGACGCTGGATAAGAAGGCCATTATCTCCGAACTTACGCGCATTGTAGAGCGGGTCTTATCCAACGGCGGAGATGACGGTCAGCAGGAACTGCGCCGCTTGGAGCTGGAATTGGAGAAGCTGCAAAGCCGCAGTGACGCGATCCTAGACCGCTTCCTTGACCAGACCCTCAGCAAATCGAATTTTCAACGGGCCAAAGCCCGCTGTGAAGCGGAGATCAGCCGGACACAGGAAAAGCTGGAAGCCATCCGCCAGCGGCAGAAGCTGGATACCGACACCAGAACGCTCAAGCCGGACATTCGCGCCGCCATTACCGGTATCGTCACCGGCCAGACAGCGGACGACAGCTTTTATGGCCGTCTGCTGCACCACATGACCGTGTATCAGGACGGCAGGGTAGAGGTGGCATTGAATCTGCTGCCCACCAAATGGACGTATGTGCTGGACGGTCTGGAGAAGTACCGCGCCAAAATTAGGGCGCATGACGCTTCCTCTGTGCCGATGTCGGTCAGCAGGCCTTTCAGTTCCGGGTATGGCATGGAGTAGCGTTGGCTCAGATACCGCAATGACGCGCCGAGTTCGCCATCTGGGCCACCGTATTGGCTGATAATCAATGCTGCCAGCTTTGGATTTGTATTTGTAATTCTTACTGGATACTGCAGTTTCTTCTCATACACAAACATTATGTGTTTCCTCCTTCATCCCAGGGCCACGGATCATCCAGCCATTTGAAGGATCCTTCCGTAATATCGGTCTGAAGCAGCGGCCCGTGCATTTCCTCATAGCGCTTGCGCCCTTCTTGCCCCATGCGGACATAGTTCCAATAGAGGGAAAGAGCTTCCTGATCGTCCCGGTGAGTGGTCAGATAGAGTCCCAGTTCATCAATGGCAAAGTCCAGCGCCATTAGCTCAGAAAGATGGGTGTTCGCTGCGGGAAAGCGGGTCTTCAGTTCGCGGTGGAAGGGGAGATCCAACCCGGGAAACAATGTGCCGCGCTGTAATGCCTCGCGGTTATCGTAGCGCTTTGGATTCGTGTCCTGCATGGAAATATATGGGAAAGCCATGGGAGCGCATGCTCCTGGAAGACTTCCGTTTTTCCCGGTACAACCAGTTTCACTGATTGGAGCAGGGATATTTTCGCCCAGTACCGGCGTTGCAGGTGTAAACGAACGCTCAGCAGAAGCGGGTTCGCTGGCGGTAGTCTGTTCAATATACAACAGGGTGTTCCTCCTTTTACCATCATTTTAGCCGTTATTGGCTCATGACAGTATATGCCGTACACACCAAACTGGGGATTTCTTTTCTTCCGAAAGAGTGTTATAATGCATATCAGAGTGCAGTGCATCATAGACTATCCCGAAAAGGGGTGTTGTGATGATTCTGCTGATTCGCCGCAAGCACATATCTGTCCTGATGATACTCCTGCTGGCTACAGTTACCGTGCTTTCTGTGGCAGCGGAAAAACCAGCTGCCGCCGTATTCGCGCATGACGCGGCGGGGAGCGGAGAAACGGTTATTCTGGATGCCGGGCACGGCGGTTCTGATGGCGGCGCAGTGGCGGCGGATGGAACGGCGGAGAGCGGCATCAATCTGGCTATTGTACTGCGCCTGCGGGAGATGTTCCATTTTATGGGATATAGAACGGTGCTGACCCGATCGGGAAATGCATCATTGGCAGATCCTGACAGCGGCACGCTGCGCGGAGAAAAGGTCAGCGACACAAAAAACCGGGTGGAATTGATCAATTGCGTGCAAAACGGCGTTTTGCTCAGCATCCACCAGAATATGCTGCCCGGATACCCTTCCGTACACGGCGCACAGGTATTTTACGGGAAGATTGTCGGCAGCGCCGAGCGTGCACAGATGATGCAGCAGACGCTCAATACCGCTGTGAATCCGAATAATGAAAAAGTAGCCAAACCGATTGGCAGCGATATCTATATTATGGCACATTCGGAGCATCCCGCGCTGCTGGTGGAGTGCGGTTTTCTCAGCAATCCAGAAGAAGCCCGGCAACTGCAGACGAACGATTATCAAATGAAGCTGGCTGCTGCAATATGCTGCGGATATCTGCAATATCAATAATTGGGTGATACATATGAAAAAAGCAACAACATATTTCTGTACGGAGTGCGGCAGCGAAAGTCCCAAATGGGCAGGGAAGTGCCCTGTATGCGGGGCATGGAACTGCCTTGTGGAGCAGAAAATTGACAGAGCAAAGACGAAAACGTCTGTTTCTGCAAAAACCGTAAAGGCATATCACATTACGGAACTGGATGAAGAGGAGGAGATTCGTTTCCCTACAGGCATGGGGGAGTTGGATCGGGTACTTGGCGGCGGCGCGGTAAAAGGCTCGCTGGTACTGGTGGGGGGTGCACCGGGTATCGGAAAATCTACCCTGATGCTGCAAATCTGCCAGACCTTAGGCAAAACCTGTCAGGTTCTCTATGTGTCGGGAGAAGAATCCGCACGTCAGCTGAAAATGCGTGCCAAACGGCTTCGTGTGAATACAGATCATCTTCTAATTCTGTCTGAGACGAATTTAGGTGATATTCTCGGCTGTGTCGAGCAGGAGCGGCCGGATGTGTTGATTATTGATTCGATTCAGACACTTTATAACGAAGATACCGATGGTATCCCTGGTGGTATCAGTCAAGTAAAGCAATGTACCTTGACACTGATGCAGCTTGCAAAAAGCCAAAATATCACAGTATTTGTGATTGGCCATGTCAATAAAGAGGGGGCGATTGCGGGGCCTAAGGTTCTAGAGCATATGGTGGACTGTGTTTTGTACTTCGAGGGCGACCAGCATATGACCTATCGAATCCTGCGCGCGGCAAAAAACCGGTTTGGCACTACCAATGAAATTGGCGTATTTGAAATGATGGACAGCGGCTTAAAAGAGGTAGAAAATCCATCAGAAATGCTGCTGTCTGGACGGCCAACCGGATCGCCGGGCACCTGTGTGGTTTGCGCTATGGAGGGTGCACGTCCGATTTTGGCAGAAGTACAGGCTCTGGTTTCGCCAGCCTCCGGTGCAAAGCCGCTGCGTTCCAGCAACGGGTTTGATTATAATCGGGCCGCTATGCTGCTGGCTGTGCTGGAAAAACGCGGCGGCTTGAAAGTCAGCCAATGCGATACATATCTCAACATTATCGGCGGCCTGACGCTGGAGGAGCCTGCTGCTGATCTGGCCGCGGTGCTTGCGATCGCTTCCAGCTATTTGGACAAGGCTGTTCCAGACGATATGGCAGCGGTGGGGGAGATTGGCCTGTCCGGCGAGGTGCGCAGCATCAGCCATCTGGATCAGCGCCTTTCTGAGGTGCAGCGACTTGGTTTTTCCAGCTGCATGATACCAGCCCACCGCTCCGGTGAGTTGAAGTCTCATTCAGGTTTGAAGCTGTTTCCGGTAGAGAATATTGGCCAGGCGCTCCGGCTGCTGGCACAGGAAAAATAAAAAATCAGTCCGGGGAGATGACCATCTCCCCGGACTGATGCGTATTTACTTCTTCTTTTTACCGCGCTTGTCTTTCAATTCCACAGGACCTTTCCCGTTAATGGCCCGGTAATGGTTCAGCTTATCCACGCGCTGCTGGCGCTTTCTGGCCTTTTCTTTTTCTTTGGCCTTTTTGATGGCGGCCTGTTGATCCTGCCTTTTCTTTTTCCAGTATTCCTCTTTTTCGTAGTTTTCTACATCCTTTGCGTATTTTTCCGGGTGCCTTGCCCAGTCGATTCGCAGGATTGTAATGGAAATGATGAGGAGCGCGGCCACAATGATCAATCCGTAAAAAATAAAAGAATAAAAACCATCCATAGAAAAGGCCTCCTGTTCATTCAGTAAAAATAGTATACCGTAAATCGGACATAATAGCAAGTGCCGTTTTTTTGCCATAGAAAAAAGTATAAATTCTTTGCTTTTTAGTTGTTTTTGCTGATTCAAGCGTGTATAATAAGCGGGTAAACGGGAAGAAAGAACGAATGCATTTATTATAATATCTGCTGGAGGAGAAAACATGTTTACAACCTTTAAAGAAATGGAAGCTTATGTACTGGGGCAGAATCTGAAAAAGCGCATTGCTTTGGCGAATGCCCATGATGAACCGGCACTCAGCGCTGTGGTTCATGCCAAGCGCAAGGGTGTTGTGGAAGGCACCTTGATCGGCAAAAAGAATATGATCATCGACATGCTGCATGAGATGGGGGAGAATGAAGCCGATTATGAAATCGTGGATTTCGACGGCGAGGAGCTGGAAGCTGCCAAGATTGCTGTTAAGCTGGTCAAGGAAGGGAAGGCTGATATCCCGATGAAAGGCATCCTGCAGACTTCCAGCTTTGCCAAAGCAATCTTAAACCGCGAGACCGGGCTGATCCCCGATGGTGCACGCCGTTTGGTGAGCCAGGTGGGCATGTTTGAGTATGAAGGCCGCTTTGTTATGATTACAGATGCTGCCATCAATATTGCTCCCGATGTGGAAACGCAGATCGGTATTGTGGAAAACGCACTGCCTGTCGCCAAGGCATTGGGTAATGACTGCCCCAAAGTGGCCGTACTTTCAGCCGTGGAAAATGTGACGGAAAAGATGCCTTCCACCGTCAGCGCCGCTGCCATCAAGGAGCGTGGGATTCCCGGCTGCATTGTTACCGGCCCTCTGGCGCTGGATGGTGCCATCTCGATGGAGTCCGTTAAGCATAAATCCATTAAGGATCCTGTTGCGGGTCAGGCTGATATTTTGCTGGTGCCCTTTATTGAGATCGGTAATGTACTGTATAAGGCCGTGACTTATATTGCCGGGAAAACTGTGGCCAGCACTATCTGCGGCGCATCCTGCCCGGTGATTATTACCAGCCGTGCAGACAGTCCTGACAGCAAGTACTATTCCATTTTGCTGGCAGTTCTGCGCTGCCTGAAAGCATAAGTACGCAGCTTTTAATTCAACAAAATTTTACCCGGTGGACTTGCTACCCACCGGGTTTTTTCATATAATAAAAGGGAAGGGATACTATCAGAAAAAGTGGTCAGCACAAAGTAGATATTTCTGTAGATATCTCCGGAAGCATCATTGCTGTTTTGCGGCAGCATTGATTTGAGGTCAATACCAATCGCTGTACGAAAGAAAGCTCACTGGGTAGTGTGGCTTTCCGCATGCTGCAGCATGATGGTAGAATTTGACCACTGAATGACGCTGCGGCTGGATATATCACATTAGCGGCTTTGCCGTTGACATGCAAAGACACAATATCAGATTATCTGAAACAAATATAATTTCTGTTATCTGCCATCGAATGACAAGGGCAAATACGTCTGACGGCGTGTCTTTTCGGCGCTTTTGATCTTTTCACCTTGGCTTGCACCAGCAAGCCTGCGTCCCAAAAACAAAATTCATTCGATGGAACCATTTCTGCTTTGTTAAAGAAGCGGGGAAGTACATTTGACAGTTTTTGATAGATACCTATAATTCAACAAAATAAAGATTTTGTTGAATTATGTGGAGGGATTGTGTTTTATGAGGCAGATAATCATGCAAATATGTCCGATGATGCACAGTTGTTCCAATTTCACTTGAATTACTATTCCACAGGATCTAAGCGAATCAATATTATCAATTAGGAAGACAGATTAACATGGCTATTGAGTATCGTATGCAAGCTCCGCGGATTTTGGCGGATTTCCTCAGCTATCATGAAACCATAAAAGCGCACTCTCAGCGTACTGTAGATGAATATTTTCTTGACTTGAGAAATTTTTTCCGTTATATCAAGCGACTGCGTGATCCGTCACTGCAGGATGTACCATTCGACCAGATTGACATTATGGATATCGACTTAGCACTGATTCAAACGATCACGCTATCGGATATTTATGGCTATATGACGTATCTCAGTCGTGACCGTATGCAGCATCAAAATAGTGAAAATTCTAACAAAGGTCTTAATGCCGCTTCGCGCGCGCGAAAATTGGCTACGATTCGCTCGTTTTTCAACTATTTATGCAATAAAGTCCATTTGGTTGAGGAAAATCCGTGCAAGGACATTGATTCTCCAAAGCAGATGAAGTCTCTGCCCCGCTACTTGACACTGCAGGACTCCCTTTCCCTTCTCGAATCCATTGATGGCAAACATAAAGAACGTGACTTCTGCATTATTACCCTGTTTTTAAATTGCGGACTTCGGATTTCAGAGCTGATCGGACTGAATCTCAGCGACATTCAGGATGATGCCATGCGCGTATTGGGTAAAGGCAATAAGGTTCGTGTGGTTTATCTAAATGACGCCTGCAAGGATGCCCTTTCACGCTACCTAAAAGTACGACACCCCATCAGCGGTAAAGACCGTGATGCGTTGTTCCTGTCGGAGCGTGATCAGCGGATCAGCCGGGCTATGGTTCACTCACTTGTAAAAAAACATCTGTCCGCAGCCGGCTTGGACAGCACGCAGTATTCCAGCCATAAACTGCGCCACACTGCCGCAACCTTAATGCTGCAAAACGGCGTGGATGTGAAGGCGGTGCAGGAGGTGTTGGGACACGAACACCTGAATACAACGGAGATTTATACCCATATTGACAATGAATCACTTCGAGTTGCTGCGAAGGCAAATCCCTTGTCACATGTGAAAATGAAAGGAAAAATTGAAGACTAGCGGTGCAGGACGCACCGCTAGTCTTCATAATATCCCAGTATATGCAGCACTCTGTATTGCTGATAGAGATAGCTGCTCAATGGACGGCAATTGGCATCATAGCTGTGAGCTGCCACCTGTATTCCGGATGGATTACCGCTGCCATCCGTATTGATCACAACCGGTGAGTGCTGAAAGACATTGCCCTCAAAAATAAGCTGGATTACATCTCCGGGTTCTGCCTTTTCCAGCTCCTGCGTGACTTCACACACCGGCCCCGGTGATGGTTCGGGCCGCACCAGAAAGTTGTGCAGGAATACAACGCCCGTCCATGCAGGTGCTTTATCATCGGCACTGATGTAATACCATCCAAAGGTCGGCGTATAATTCATTACCCCTATACCGGCATAAATGCATTGCGATGCGAAGTTGGTACAATCTCCACCGATCCGCTCATAATCATAAAAATCCGGATTGCGCCCGTATGCCCAGTAACGGGCATACGCCGCGGCTTCCTCACGCCGATAAGGCTGAAGCGCCACTTTGCCTTCGCCTCCCCTCTCTGCTCATTATATGGTATTCGCTGCCGCTTCGTGCGGCATCACGAAAAGTATCCACAAAGCTTTCACGTTTTTTCCATGTTTTTGTGGGTGTTCATTGACTTTACCTTCTAAATGATTTAACATAGAGAGTGGAAAAAATTGATATGGAGGTCTCTCAATGAATACGGCAGAACTTTCCAGCGTATGTAAGCAGGTGCGCCGTGATATCATCAATATGATTGCCAATGCCGGCAGCGGCCATCCCGGTGGTTCCCTGTCCATGGTGGAGTTGATGACCAGCGTATTTTACAACCATATGCGTATCGATCCCAAAAATCCCAAAGACCCTGATCGGGATCGTTTTGTGCTGAGCAAGGGACACGCCGCCCCCTGCTACTATGCGGTGCTGGCGGAACTGGGATTCATCAGCCGCGACGAATTTGATAATTTCCGGCAGCTTCACAGCATCCTGCAGGGTCATCCCGACTGCAAGAAGGTGCCCGGTGTAGATGCTTCCACCGGCTCTTTGGGGCAGGGCTGCTCTATTGCTGTTGGTATGGCGCTGGGCGCCAAGCAGCTGAAGAAGGACACCAGAGTTTATACCATTCTGGGCGATGGCGAGTGTCAGGAAGGACAGATCTGGGAGGCCTTTATGGCGGCCAACCATTATAAGCTGGACAACCTGACTGTTATCATCGACAACAACGGCCTGCAAATTGACGGCAGCAACGATGAGGTTATGAGTTTGGGCGATTTGAGCGCCAAACTGCGGGCGTTCGGCTTCGACTTCTATGAGATCGACGGCCATGACCTGGACGCCATTGAAGCGGCGCTCAGCGCTCCTGTAGTGCCCGGCAAGCCCCGCTGCATTCTGGCACATACCGTCAAGGGCAAGGGTGTTTCCTACATGGAGAATCAGGCTGGCTGGCACGGAAAAGCACCTAATGAGGAGCAGCGCCAGCAGGCATTGAAGGAATTGGAGGGCTGAGACATGAGTGAAAAAATCGCTACCCGCGAAGCCTACGGCAAGGCGCTTGTCGATCTGGGCACACAGAATGATAAGGTCGTGGTGCTGGACGCCGATCTGGCAGGTGCTACCATGACCAAGTATTTCAAGGCGGCTCATCCCGACCGGTTTTATGATTGCGGCATTGCCGAGGCTAACATGATGAATATCGGCGCAGGTCTGTCCACTATGGGGCTTATCCCCTTTTGCTCCACCTTTGCCATGTTCGGCGCCGGCCGCGCCTATGAGCAGATCCGCAACTCCATTGCTTATCCCAAGTTTAATGTGAAGATCTGCTGCTCTCACGCAGGTGTTTCCGTGGGCGAGGACGGCGGCAGCCACCAGTCCATCGAGGATATTGGATTGATGCGCATGATTCCCGGCATGACGGTGATCGTTCCTGCAGATGCCAACGAGGCTCGCAAGGCTACCTTTGCGCTGGCGGAGTTCCAGGGGCCTGTCTATATGCGTCTGGCACGTTTGGCCACCCCTGTATTTGAGAATGACTATCCTTTTGAGATTGGCAAGGCCAACGTTCTGCGCGAGGGCAAGGATGCGGCTGTATTCGCCTGTGGACTGATGGTCAATGAGGCGCTGGAAGCTGCAAAACTTCTCGCTGCGGAAGGCATTGAGATCAGCGTCATCAATATGCATACCATTAAGCCACTGGACGCTGCGTGCGTGGTGAAGTATGCAGAAAAGTGCGGAAATGTTATTACCGTGGAAGAGCACAGTGTCATCGGTGGTTTGGGTGACGCTGTAGCCGATGCGCTCATGGGTAAGGTCTGCTGCAAGTTTAAGAAAATCGGTGTTAACGATCAGTTTGGCCAGTCCGGAAAAGCAGCCGATGTGCTGCGTGAATATGGCCTGACTGCCGATCAGATCGCAGCTAAAATCAAGGAAACACTGTAAAAACACTCCTACAGAAGATATAAAAAATATCCGATGCAAATGCATCGGATATTTTTCATATCTTCTGTAAATTTATGCCTTGCCGGCGCAGCCCAGCACATCCACCAGCTTGTGGCGTACCAGCTCTTTGATGTTGGCGCGGGCGGGTTTCAGATACTCGCGGGGATCAAACTTGTCAGGATGTTCATCCATAAACTGGCGAATGGTGCCGGTCATGGCCAGACGCAGATCGGAGTCAATGTTGATCTTGCACACGGACAGTCGGGCCGCCTGACGCAGCTGCTCTTCGGGAACGCCAATGGCGTTGGGCATCTTGCCACCATGGTCGTTGATCATTTTCACATAATCCTGAGGCACAGAGGAAGAGCCGTGCAGCACGATGGGGAATCCGGGCAAGCGCTTGCTGACCTCTTCCAACACATCAAAGCGCAGCGGAGGCGGCACCAGAATCCCCTGCTCGTTGCGGGTGCACTGCTCAGGCTTAAACTTATAAGCGCCGTGGCTGGTGCCGATGGCGATGGCCAGAGAGTCGCAGCCGGTTTTGGCGACAAACTCCTCCACCTCTTCCGGACGGGTATAGGACGCCTCATGGGCGGCCACCTTTACCTCATCCTCGATGCCGGCCAGCGTGCCCAGTTCGGCCTCGACCACAACGCCGTGATCATGGGCATACTCCACGACCCTCTTGGTGATCTCGATATTCTCGGCAAAGGGTTTGGAGGAAGCATCGATCATCACAGAGGTAAAGCCGCCGTCAATGCAGCTTTTACAGGTCTCGAAATCAGGACCATGATCCAGATGCAGCACAATGGGAATATCGGGGCAGCACGCCACAGCAGCCTCCACCAGCTTTACCAGATAGGTGTGGTTGGCGTAAGCGCGTGCGCCCTTGCTGACCTGCAGGATCACGGGAGCGTGCTCCTCCTGACAGGCCTCGGTAATGCCCTGCACGATCTCCATATTGTTAACGTTGAACGCGCCGATGGCGTAACCGCCGGCATATGCCTTTTCAAACATTTCCTTGGAAGTTACCAGTGCCATAATTTGATCTCCTTTTCCGTAATGAAATAATTTGACAATTGTACGGAATGATTGTTACATTCCTATTGTATCATATTTTTTTCTATTTGCAAGACCGAAACCATTTACATTCCTAAATTTCCATGGTAAAATACCGGTTGTAAATATTTAATCCCAATATTTTGGAGGTAATTGATATGAATGAATTGCGTGGCGCCTGTATCATCGGCCAGTCCGGCGGCCCCACTTCCGTCATCAATGCCAGCGCTTATGGTGTGATCGACACGGCTTTGAAATCCGGCGTCATCACACAGGTACTTGGTGCGGAAAACGGCATTAAGGGCGTTTTGAATGACCGGCTGTTTGATATGGGGTTGGAGGACCCTCAGGAGCTTCGCCTGCTGAAATATACGCCTTCCTCCGCTCTTGGCTCCTGCCGGTATAAGATTGCCGATCCTGAACTGGATGATACAGACTATAAGCGTATCCTTGAGGTGTTCAAAAAGCATAATGTACGCTACTTTTTCTATAATGGCGGCAACGACTCCATGGATACCTGCAATAAGATTAACAGTTATCTGCAATCCGTGGATTATGAATGCCGTGTCATGGGTGTGCCCAAAACCATTGACAACGACCTGTTCGGCACAGACCATTGTCCCGGTTATGCTTCCGCTGCCAAGTATATTGCCACCTCAATGATGGAGGTGTATCAGGATGCGCATGTGTATGATACCGGCATGATCGTTGTGATGGAGATCATGGGACGCCATGCCGGCTGGCTGACTGCCGCCTCCGCTCTGGCCGGGATTCACGGTGCAGGCCCTGACCTGATTTATTTGCCGGAAACCGACTTCAATATGCAGGACTTTATTGACGATGTCAAGCGGATCTATGCTGAAAAGGGTAATTGCATTGTTGCCGTGTCCGAGGGCATCCATTATGCTGACGGCGATTTTGTTTCCGAGGCAAAGGTTGCCGCAAACGATGGCTTTGGCCATGCCCAGTTGGGTGGTCTGGCTGCTATTCTTGCACAGGTGCTGAAAGAAGAAACCGGTGCCAAGGTGCGCGGCATTGAGCTGAATCTGCTGCAGCGCTGCGGTGCGCATCTGGCTTCTGAAACGGATATTGAAGAGAGCTATATGGCCGGCAAGGTGGCGGTGGAAAATGCGATCAACGGCATTAATGGACGCATGATCGGCTTCGAGCGAGGCATTAAGGACGGTAAATACGCCTGCCGCACCAAGCTGATCCCGCTTATGGAGGTTGCCAATGTTGAAAAGAAGATTCCCCGCGAGTGGATCAACGAAGCGGGAAATTATGTCAACCACCAGTTCATTGAGTATGCGCTGCCACTGATTCAGGGTGAACCGGAGCTTCCAAAAGAGGATTCCCTCCCCCGCTTTGCCCGCCTGAAGAAGATCATCGCCAAATAAATTCGCTGTATAAAACGCCTCAGGTTTATGCCTGAGGCGTTTTATTACCGATTTTTATGATAAATGGCCCACAGGCCTTCCATCAGCAAATACTTGTCGTAAATTACCTTATTGCGGCAATAGCGCACAATAACGGGGGCGTTATTTCCCGTTGCCACGATGGTTGGCGCTTCCTCCGGGATGGTCTCCCGAATCCTGTCGATAATTCCGTCCAGCATACCGGCTGTTCCGTACACAATGCCGTTGCGCATGCAGTCCTCAGTATTTTTCCCAATCAGATTTTTAGGATATTGCAGTGAAATATCAGACAACTGCGCCGCATGATCGGATAAGGCATCCAGTGACAGGCGCACGCCGGGGAACATCAGTCCACCCTCGTAGGCGTGCTTGGCGGATATGTAGGAAATGGTGGTAGCTGTACCCATATCAATAACAATAATGGGCGCCGGGTATTTCTCCAAAGCTGCCACCGCATCCGCGACCAGATCGGCACCCAGTTGGTTGTGTATCTCCATGCGGATATTCAGTCCGGTTTTCACTCCCGGTCCCACGATCATGGGCGGCTTTCCAAGCAAGCGTGTCAGCGCCTTTTCCATCATAAAGTTAATGGGCGGTACAACACTGGAAAAAATGGCGCCGGACACATCTTTCAAATCAAAGCCATACAGTGAAAAAATGTTCATCAGATCGATGCTGATCTGATCTGCGGTTTTTCGGCTGTCCGTGTCGATAGATGCCAGAAAATGCAGCTTCTTTTCCTTGCTGAATAGACCAACGGATATATTGGAGTTGCCAATGTCAATGGCCAGCAGCATAGCGATCCCCCCTATGTACTTCATATCCCTTCTACAAATAATATAGCACGTATTTCAGGTGATGGCAAGGTAAAAGACGCCCCTTTTGAGAGCGTCTTTACAAAAGCTTAGCAAGATGGATTCCTGTTGCCCAGCGAAGACTCTACAGAATAATACAGATCAGGCCGCCGCCACCCTCGTTTATAATGCGTTCCAGAGCCTGCCGAAGTTTTACCTGTGCGTCAGCCGGCATACGTTTCAGCTTTGCCTGCAGATCCTCTCCCACGATCTCATGGAAGCTGCGGCCAAAAATATTTGAGTTCCAAATCTTACTGGTATCTCCCTCAAATTCCTGCAGAAGATAGTTCACCATATCCTCGGATTGTTTTTCGTTTCCCACAATGGGTGAGACGGTAGTCTCAATATCAGCCCGGATCATATGGATGGACGGTGCGCTGGCTTTCATTCGCACTCCATAACGGCCTCCCTGCCGCACGATTTCGGGATCCTCCAGATTCAGCTCCTCTACGCCAGGCATCACAATGCCATATCCAGTCTCTCTTGCATCGCGGATCGCACTGGCCACCTTGTCATATTCCTGCTTGGCACTGCCCAACTGCGTCAGCAGCTCCATCAGGTCCCCATCGTCCGCCACATGCAAGCCTGACTGCTGGGTGATGGTATCGAAAAACAGGCTGCGCGGAAGGTGAATATCGGCCTGTGCCGTACCGCATCCAAGATCGATACTGCGCATTGTGGTGGACTGGATACACTCACATTCCTGCATTTTTTCCAGCGCTGCGTCCAATTCACGAATATGATGCAGCTCCCGCGCGTTATCGCGCACTGTTTGATAGATACTGCTCTTGATTGGATGGTCCGCCGGCAATGCCTCCACCCAACTGGGCAAATAAAGATCCAATTCCTGCAGAGGGAACTCGAACAGCAGATCCTGCATCAATGCGGCAATATCCTGCTCATCCAATGTCAGGCAGTTTACCGGCGTACACTTTACCTGATACCGCCGAGCGATCTCCGCTGCCATGCTGCACGCCCGCTCCCCCTCCGGCTGGCTGGAGTTCAGCAAAACGACAAAAGGCTTGCCGATTTCCTGCAGCTCGCGAATCACCCTTTCCTCCGCTTCCTCATAGTCTTGCCGCGGAATGTCTGTCACGCTTCCATCGGTGGTTACAACGATCCCCACGGTTGAATGGTCTGCGATTACCTTGCGCGTGCCGATCTCGGCGGCCTCCGTCATGGGGATCTCATAGTCATACCATGGCGTCATGACCATCCGCGGCGCCAGATCTTCAAATTGTCCAACCGCCCCCGGTACCATATACCCCACACAGTCGATCAATCGCACGGAAAAGCTAACGCCTTCATCCAGCCTGACTTCCACAGCCTCTTCAGGGACGAATTTCGGCTCTGCCGTCATGATCGTGCGGCCTGACCCGCTCTGCGGCAGTTCATCCTTTGCCCTGTCGCGGCGGTATACATTGTCAATATGCGGGATTACCTGCGTTTCCATAAACCGTTTGATGAAAGTGGATTTTCCCGTTCTGACCGGGCCCACAACACCGATATAGATGCTGTTCTGCGTTCGTGCGGCCATGTCCTGATAGATACCTATGGATCGATTCATAGTGCCTTCCTCCGCTGCTGTTTTTACTCATTTTTATGCCGGATTGTCAGCACATATGCATCTGTTCTCTATGAAAGGAAAAAAGCACTTCGGAACAGCATCAGGTTCCGAAGTGCTCTTTTATACTCAACTGTTTAAATAAGGATCATCCAGCATGCCGAGACGACGCAGCATCGTTTTTTTCACAGCCTTGAAAATATTTTCGTAGCCGGTGCAGCGGCAAAGATGGCCGCTGAGCAGCTTGCGCAGCTCATCATCGGTATAGTACACCTTGCGATCCAGAATCTCGGCGGCAGTCATGATAAAGCCGGGGATGCAGAAGCCGCACTGGATGGCAGTTTCGTCCATGAACGCCTGCTGAATATCGCTTAACTCACCGTTTGGGCCGGTTAAACCCTCCAACGTGGTGATGTGCTTCCCCTCGGCCCATACGGCCAGATACAGGCAGGAGTTGAAGCATTCACCGTCAATCAGCACATTGCACGCGCCGCACTCTCCCACCTCGCAGCCTTTCTTGACAGATGTCAGGCGGAAATCATTGCGGAGCATATCGGTCAGCGATGCGCGCACATCCACCATTTGCTCAACTTCCCTGCCGTTGATCCAACAGGTCACCAGTTGATACTGCTTCTTTGCCATTACAGCACACCTCCCGCCAGCTTCACGGATTCGATCAGGCACCGCTTGGCGCTTTCCACGGCGATATGACTGCGGAAAGCTTTGCTGGCGCGCCACGAATCGCGGGGATTGATATCTTCCAGTACCTTGCGTCCGAATTCCTCGATATTTGCCAGTGTCACGGCTTTGCCGTTGATGAACGTCTCCGCGTTCACCGCACGCATGGGAACAGGGCCGGCAACACCAAATGCAATACGCACCCGCTCAAAGGTCTTGCCGTCGGCGCTGAGCCGTGCGTTGACGGAAGTGCCCAGTGTAGCGATATCCATGGCGTTGCGCATGGCGTACTTGATATAGTGGCCCCATGTACGGTCATAGCTGCTCTTGGGGATCAGAATGGCGGTCTGTATCTCGCCATCCTCCACCCGCAAATCGACAGTACCTGCCTTCAGATAGAATTCTCTGATAGGAATACGGCGCACGCCGTTCTTGCCGGTGATCTCCACAATAGCCTCCCACGCATGGAGCGTGGAGGCAGAATCGGCAGAGGTCACACCGTTGCAGGTATTGCCGCCGATGGTGCCAGCGTTGCGGATCTGGGGGCCGCCCACCATGTCCACCGCCTCACCCAGCACATTGATGTATTTCTGGATAATGGGATCATTGGTAATATGGGTAAAGCTTGTGAGACTGCCGATACGGATGTTTTCCTCTTCATCGATGGTAATACCCCGCATCTCATTGCACTTTTGGATGGAGATCAGCGCTTTACCGGCCCGTTTGCCCTCGCGCATCTGCACCAGCACGTCGGTGCCGCCGGCGATGATCTGCGCCTCGGGATGCTCCAGCCGCAGGCGCACTGCGTCCTGTACGTTCTTGGCCTCATACAGTGCCAACATATCATACATAGCTTGTCCCTCCTCAGTCTTGAATGAGTCCCTCTTCGCTGAAACGTTTGAAGAGGATATGGGCATTCATGGGGTTCTGGTCGATGGCCACGCCGGTGGCATTAAAAATAGCGTTGCGGATAGCGGGAGCGCCGGAGCAGGCCGGCGGCTCGCCCAGTGCCTTGGTGCCGAAAGCCGATGTTGGTTCGGCATTTTCGATAAACTGTGCCTCCAGATGCGGATGATCCATAATGGTGCTGAGCTTATAGTCCAGCAGATTGTTGTTCAGCGGCTTGCCGGTCTTTTCGTCAAACAGCAGCTGTTCGCCCATACCGTAGCCGATGGCCATGGACATACCGCCATGCACCTGTGCCTCGGCTAATGCCGGGTTAATAAGCTTGCCGCAGTCGTGTACATTGATAATATTTTTCAGCGTCACCTTACACATGGGAATGTCCACCTCAATATCCGCAAAGGTGCAGCCAAAGGAGTAAGCGTTGTTCTGAATGGTATAAGTACTCTCTGCCGTAATGTGTTCGGAATCATTGGGATTATACTGGGCGGTCATGGCCAGTTCACTGAGGCTCATCAGCACCTTGCCGTCCGCATTGCGGATGATGTTGCCATCCACAATGTCCATGTTATAGGCAGCCTGGCGTGTGACCTTCTGCGCATAGGCCAGAATTTTTTCTTTCAGCAGCAGGCCGGTCTTGCGGATGGAAAATCCTGCCACATAGGTCTGGCGGCTGGCATAGGCGCCCAAACCGGTGGGTGTGATATCCGTATCCTGACAGGAGACCACATGTACATCATGATAGCTTTTCAACCCCACCACATCAGCAGTCATCTGAGCATAGGCAGTGTCGGCGCCTTGTCCGATCTCCGTTTCACCGCACTGCATGGTCACGGTTCCGTCCAGATTCAAAAGCATACGATTGCTGGAGGTTTCCAGTGAAATGGGGTACACAGCGGTATTATACCAGAAGGTCGCAACACCAATGCCGCGGCGGATGGGGCCGGCATCCTTAGCATACTCCGCTACTTTGCGGTCGTAATCAATGTACTTGCGGCCTGCTTCCAGACATTCGCGGAAAGAGTCATAGTAGTTGACATTGTGGCTGAAAGCATCCTCGTACCCCTGCGGCATAATGTTCTGCATACGGAACGCCAGCGGATCCATGCCCACCGCCTTGGCGCACTCATCCACATTGGACTCATCGGCAAAGGAGGCCTGCGGCATACCGTAGCCGCGCATGGCGCCGGCGGCAGGCCGGTTGGTAAATACCGTCCATGCGTCGCACTCCATGTTGTCACAGGGATAGTGCTGCGGGAAAGATCCCATGGCCTTGGCCACGATGGAGTGGCCGTGTGAGGCATACGCGCCCTGATTGGAGAAGCATTCTACCTTACGGGCGGCAAATGTACCGTCTTTCCGCAGCCATGAGATGATATGGAAACGGATGGCATGACGCACACGGTTGGAGACAAAGGTCTCCTCGCGAGAGCAGTCAATCCGGACGCACCGACCGCCCACCTGTGTGGTGCACCAGGCGCACAGCGGCTCATACAGGGCATCCTGCTTATTGCCGAATCCTCCGCCAATGTATGGCTTTACCACCCGAATATCCGCCCAGGGACGGCCCAGTGCCTGTCCCACGATACGGCGGATGATGTGCGGGATCTGGGTGGAGGCTACCACAACGATGCGGCCATTCTCTTCATAAGCAAAGCAGCCATGATTTTCAATATGACTGTGCTGCACAGTGGGCGTATCATACCACCCCTCTACCCGGATCAAACCCGGGTCCTGAATGGCGGCGTGATAATCACCCTTTTTCATATCGGTATGCTTGAGAATATTATTGGGGAACCTTTCATGCAGTTGAGGCGCGCCCTCCTCCATTGCTTTCTGGACATCCAGTACAAAAGGCAGTTCCTCATATTCTACTTTCAAGGCGCGGACACCCTGCATAGCGGCCACTTCATTTTCGGCTATAACTACTGCCACATCGTCGCCCCAATAGCGAACATGGCGGTTGAGCAGATGGCGGTCCGCAACATCCTGATGTCCGGGATCCATAGACCACGGATGACCGGCCGTAGGGAATGTGATATCCGGCACATCGAAGCAGGTCAGCACCTTTACCACACCATCGATCTGCTCTGCGGCAGCAGTATCTACTGATTTGACAAAACCGTGGGCAATTTCTGCATGTTTAATGCGAACATACAGCGCATCCTGCGGCATCAGATCCTCATAGTACTTTGTCCGGCCGGTTGCCTTGTCATAGGCGTCCACACGGACTTGACTCTTTCCTACTTCACCCATGTGATCTTCCTCCTTGCTGTCTTGGCCGATTCGGACTGTCATTAAGTCGAACCGCTTATGATCTGAAAAAGTTATGGCACATATTTATGATGCTAATCATAGCACAAATCGTGTACGATGCAAAGTGGATATCGTTATTTTAATTTCAGAATATCCACCACAATGATTGACATTTTTTCAAGAAAGCGGGTATACTACCATCAGCTGATGAGAGCGGACACGGTTTTGGCGGACAGAAATGCGCCAAAAAGATACGCTGGCAGGTGTGTTTGCCCTTGTTAACGAATGATAGCAAAAGATTACCTGCATAAACGGGGGTGATGTAAATGCAAATCGGCTGCATTGTTATGGCTGCCGGAATGGGAGCACGTTTTGGCGGCAACAAGCTGGAAAAGGAATGGCAGGGCAAAACGCTGATCCGCCATGCATTGGATGCTGTTCCCACAGAAAAGCTGTCCGCCGTTGTGGTCGTAACGCAATATGAAAATATTGTAAAGCTTGCAAAGGAATTTGGCTTTACACCAATTATCAACAGCCATCCCGAGATGGGGCAAAGCCACACCATCCAACTTGGTGTCCGTGCGCTGCAAGCCTGTGATGCACTGCTCTTTCAGGTGGCGGATCAACCGATGCTGCGGCGCGAAAGCGTAGCACAGCTTGTGGATTTTTACTGCCGACATCCCAACCACATTGTGGGACTCAGCCATGCCAGTCAGCGCGGAAACCCCTGTATCTTTCCTTCCCGCTTCTTCCCGGAGCTTATGAAGATCGATGGCGATCATGGTGGGAATGTAGTGATCCGGCAGCATGAAAGCCAATTGCTGCTCTATGAGGTTTCCGTTGACGAATTGCGGGATGTGGATACGCAGGAAGCTTTTTCACATTTATAACGAAGACCAAATGAACTTCCATGAAACCGTGACAGGATTTCCTGTCACGGCTTTTTTGATCATTTTTTCGGTGCGTAGGGCGTATTTTTCAGCGGTAAAGAAAGCTCTCGTTCCCCTGTCAGCCGGTAATAGGCATCGGCGATAGCCGGTGCTGTGGGGATGGAGGTGATCTCACCGATACCGATGGCGCCGCCAGCCACATTTAACCCCGGTTTCTCAACGACAATGGCCTGAATCTCCGGTGGAATCTGGTTGGCCCGGAACAGGCCCAGCATACCGTATTTAGCGGTGGGTTTGCAGTTTTCATCAATAGGATACTTTTCCGTCAGCGCATATCCCATAGACATGACAACGCCGCCCTCGATCTGCCCCTCGATACTGAGCGGATTGACGGCCTTGCCCACATCATGGGCGGCCACCATCTTTTTAATGCGGCCCGTTTCCCGATCCAGAATGCACATCTGCGTCGCGTAGCCATAGGCCACATGGCTGACAGGATTGGGTACATCCGCACCCAGCGGATCAGTTTTGGCAAGATATTCTCCGTAAAATTCCTGGCCTACCAATTGCTGTAAAGTTTTTCCACTTTTCAGTTCTGATTTCAACTTCTCGCAGGCGCGGCGCGTGGCCTCGCCGGTTACCAGCGTCTGGCGGGAGCCGGAGGTATCGCCAGAATCCGGGGCAATCCATGTATTATTGCGCTCGTAGACGATATCGTCGCGGTGCAGGCCGGTATTGGTGACCACCACCTGTACCAGCACAGTGCCCAGACCCTGGCCGATGCAGGAGGCGCCGGAGTAGATATGCACTTTGGCGTCGTCCTCCACGATCAGCTTGCAGCGGCCCCAGTCAGGAAGCCCCACACCCACGCCGGCGTTTTTCATGGCGCAGGCGATTCCAACGGGATCGCCGTTCTTCACGGCCTCATCATAGGCAGGCTTGATCGCTTCCAGTGTTTCTACCAGTCCGGTGGAATCATCAACGATCTGTCCGTTTGGCAGCACCCCACCGGGACGGATGGCGTTACGGTAACGGATTTCCCACGGACTGATCCCCACAAGATCGGCCATCTGGTTCAGAAGTGTCTCTGTACAGAAGCATGTCTGAGTTACGCCAAAGCCACGGAACGCACCGGCCGGAGGATTATTGGTGTAATAAGCATGCCCCTCAATTTCAAAATTCTCATAGGCATAGGGACCGGCAGCATGGGTGCAGGCGCGCTCCAGCACAGGCCCACCCAGCGAGGCGAATGCGCCGGTATCGGACACCACAGAGGCCTTGACGCCCTGAATGATGCCGTTTTCGTCGCAGCCCATGGTGAAATTCATGTCGAAGCTGTGGCGCTTGGGATGCACCAGAATAGATTCCTGACGGCTGAGTTTGAACTTGACAGGTCTGTGCGTCAGATAGCACAGCAGAGCGGCATGATGCTGAACGGACATATCCTCCTTGCCGCCAAATCCGCCGCCTACCAACATATTCTGCACCTGGCAGTGGTCATAATCCACGCCCAACATGGCAGCGCACTCATGCATGGTGGTGTGGGCGCTCTGGTCGGTAGTCAGCAGCTTTACCCCGCCGTTTTCCAGCGGCAGCGCCACGCAGCATTCCGGTTCCAAAAACGCATGCTCTGTCCATGGTGTGGAAAAATGTTCCGTCAGCACATATTTGGAATTTTTGATGGCCGTTTCAGCATCCCCCCGGGAAACGTGCCTATAGGCCTGCACATTGCTCTCGTCCCCATCGAATACAAGTGGTGCACCGGGGGCGGCAGCTTCTGTGGGATTATGGATTGCGGGAAGCACCTCGTATTCCACTTTTACCAGCTTTTTTGCGGCTTCTACCGTTGCCTGATCCACGGCGCAGACAAGGGCAACGCTGTCGCCCAGATAATGTGTCAGCTCGCCAATACCGATCAGGGTAGGCTGATCTTTCTTGATATGTCCCACGTTGACCTTGCCGGGAATATCCTTCTGCGTGGCCACACAGATTACGCCGGGCAAGGCCTCCGCTTCAGAGGTGTCGATGGCCAGTACACGCGCCCTGGCATACTGACTGCGTACCGCGCCGCCGTAGCACATGCTGTCTACATACACATCATCTGGATACTGGCCGTAACCCTGCACCTTCTCGGCTACATCCAGCCGATGGACACGGCTGCCCATCTGCCAGTCGTCTGCAGACGGTGAAGGGATCTTTCCTTCACGGAAAATCTTAGCTGCCAGAAGAATTCCGTCAATGATTTTTACATAGCCTGTGCAACGGCAAATATTATTGCGAATGGCAAATGCCGCTTCCTCGCGGCTGGGATCGGGATTTACATCCAGCAATCCCTTGGCGGAAATCACCATACCGGGGATGCAAAACCCGCACTGTACCGCACCCGCTTCGCCGAACGCAAAGGTGTAAACCTCTTTTTCCCAGTCAGACAGGCCTTCCACGGTAAGGATCGTCTTGCCCTCCAGCTTGTCCGTTTGAGGAACGCAGGCCTTGGTGGGTTTTCCGTCAATCAGCACATGACAGGTGCCGCAGGCACCCTCGCTGCAGCCGTCTTTTACCGATGTCAGACGCAGCTCATCCCGCAGGTAACGAATCAGCTTTTGGTTTTGATCAACGGTAACTGTTTTTCCGTTTACTGTAAAAGTCGCCATACTATGTGCTCCTTCCTTCCATTTCAGGGAGGTCAAAAATCGCAGGGCGATTTGCCTAATTTTTTTTATTTATTATACAATATTTTTTAGCGTTCTGCAAGAGAGATACCGAAAAAGCTTTATTCTAATTTTCGGATAACGACTTTGCTTCACGATAGGGCAAATATGCCAAAAAGCGGCTGGCAGCCGGCGATAACCCGCCGCCATGCCGAAATGCTATACCGATCCTGCGAAAGGCAGGCTGCGCCAAAGGGCGAAGCGCCACACGATAGGGGATTCGCCGCAGTATCAACTGCGGCAAAATACTGACGCCAAGTCCCCGTTCCACCATGGACATCACGGCATAGTCATCCAGCATGGAAAAACGGATTTGCGGAACAAGACCAACATTTTCAAATACCTGCATTACATCACGGTCCCGATTTCCCGCCTTATCCAACAGAATAAACGGCATATCGCAAATCACCTCTGCTGGTATCCGTTCTAGCTGTGTCAGCGGATGCTCTTCCGGCAGCACAACCAACAGCTCATCATCTGCCAGACAGCGCGTGTCCAGATCCAATCTGGTCGGCAGACGCAAAAAACCAAAATCCGCTCGGCCCTCTGCCACCCATTGCTCGATTTCAGGATAGTCGCCTTGCAGCAATTCAAATCCAATATGGGGGTAGTCCGCCTGAAAGCGGCTGATCATATTGGGCAGCCAATGGGTCGCCACGCTGGAAAATGTGGCAATGGCGATGGTTCCGGACAGCAGTCCGCGCACTTCATCTGCCGTTTGACGGCACTGTTCCGCCTGCCGAACCAGTTCGCGCATGTATGGCAGCAGACGGAGACACTCCTGCGTAGGCGTTACCCCCTCCCTGCCGCGATGCAGCAGAGAAAAGCCAACCTCACTTTCCAGCGAGGCCATCATGCGGCTGATGCCGGAGAATGGCACTGTCTCCGCTGCTGTTTCATGAGAAGCTGACATGGATTAAAGTTTTAGGACTCTTCTATGTGTGCGGGGGCGCTGCGCTGATAAATGGATGGGGGGATGCCGTAAATGTGTCAGGATTCCTCTGCGGCATGATGAGCGCCATTTGCTATGCCGCCATGTTGATTCTGAATAAAAAAGCCGCCGGGGTAGACGGCATGGAAAATTCACTGCTGCAAATGGTATCCGCAGCTGCAACAGTGTTGTTGCTTTTAGGTATTCAAGGTGAAATCGGAATGACCGTTGCCGCTGCGCAGTGGCCGTGGATTCTGCTGTTGGGAATCGTAAATACGGGATTTGGCTGCTGGTGTTATTTTTCTTCCATCGGCGCTCTTTCGGTGCAAACCGTTGCAGTGTGCGGTTATTTGGAGCCGCTGGCTGCCGTAGTGTTCTCAACGCTGCTTTTGCATGAGCGTATGACAGTGCCTCAATTAATTGGAGCGGCGCTGATCATTGGCGGCGCACTATTTTCAGAATGTATCCGTAAGGAAAACTTTCATAAAAAAAACTGCGTGAAAATCACGCAGTTTTTTTATTTTCCGCAAAATTGACCAATAGCGGCCAACAGTTCGGTTTTTCCCGTTCCTTTTTCAGCGGAGAACGGAACCATTATCACGCTGTCATCCAATGTCAGCGTCTGGCGGATCAGCGCCAGATTCGGCTCGATCTCGCTCTTTTTCAGCTTGTCCAATTTATTGGCCACAACCACCATGGGGCAGTCTGTTCCCCTAAAATAGTCGCACATGGTCACATCGTCAGCGGTAGGCTTATGGCGGGCATCTACGATCAAAATGCCCAGCGCGATAAGACCATCCTCAGCAAAATAGTTTTCCATCAAGCGGCCCCAACGGTCACGTTCATCTTTGGAGACTTTGGCGTAACCATAACCGGGCAGATCCGTAAAATAGATCTTGCCATCAATGCAAAAATAGTTGATCTGCGTGGTTTTTCCGGGTGTGGCCCCCACGCGGGCAAAATTCTTGCGGTTCAGCAGGCGGTTGATCACAGAGGATTTTCCCACATTGGAGCGGCCCGCAAATGTCACCTGCGGACGACCGTCGCGAATGAATGCGGAGGGTTTGACTGCGGAAAGAACGAATTCTGCCTTATTAAAGTTGATGGGCATGGCGTACCTCCTGATAGGGTGCGTCGGCGGCAATAGCCGCGATATGTTGAACCGCGTCAGAGGTGCTTTCCGGTACCAGCGCAGCGGCAAACACCGCATCCACCGTTTCTGCCGGAATAAAATGCAGCGCCTTACGTACCGTCTGATCGATTTCCGCCAGATCCTTTTCATTTTCCTTGGGGATGATCACTGTTTTGATACCGTTGCGCAATGCTGCCATGGTTTTTTCCTTCAATCCGCCAATGGGCAAAACACGTCCGCGCAATGTTACTTCGCCCGTCATGGCCACATCACCGCGAACCTTACGGTTTGTCAAAGCCGAGAGCATGGCCGTGGTGATAGCAACACCTGCGGATGGGCCGTCCTTTGGCGTAGCAGCCTCCGGAAAATGGATATGAATATCACGGGTCTTATAAAAGTCACGATCCAGATGTAAGCTTTCTGTCCGGCTGCGCAAACAACTGAGAGCCGCTTTGGCAGACTCCTGCATAACCGTTCCCAGATTGCCGGTCAGCTCCAGCTTGCCGCTTCCTTCCATGACGTTGACTTCTACCTCCAGTATTTCCCCGCCAACCTCTGTCCATGCAAGACCGTTGACGATACCGATTTCATCGTGGGTAATATGTACCGACGGCGTATAACGAACGGTTCCCAAATAATCAGGGAGGTTTTTCTCTGTAATGTTTACCCGCTTTACATCACTGGTTACAAGCTGCATTGCGGACTTTCGGCACAGCTTTCCCAACAGACGTTCCAACACACGGACACCGGATTCACGGGTATAGTCGGCAATGGTGCGGCGAATGGCGCCATCGCTGACATGAAGCTGGGTGCGTTTGAGGCCGTGCTCCCTGAGCTGCTTTGGCAGCAGATGACGCTTGGCAATCTCCAACTTCTCCTCGTCCGTATAGTTGGATAATTCGATGACCTCCATGCGGTCCAGCAACGGCCGTGGGATTGTATCCAGTGTATTGGCGGTGGTGATGAACATAACATGGCTCAAGTCCACGGGGATCTCAAGAAAATGATCCCGGAATGCATAATTCTGCTCGCTATCCAGCACTTCCAACAGTGCGGAAGCGGGATCGCCGCGCATATCGCTGGCCAGCTTATCGATCTCATCCAGTACCAGCAGCGGATTCATAGAGCCGGACCGAATCAGCGCATCAATGATGCGTCCGGGCATGGCGCCGATGTAAGTCTTGCGGTGGCCGCGGATATCCGCCTCATCCCGCACACCGCCCAAACTGAGACGGGCAAGCTTGCGGTTCATGGCTTTGGCAACCGATATGGCGATGGATGTTTTGCCCACACCGGGAGGACCCACCAGACACAAAATCTTCCCCTTGGCATCTGGATTGATCTGGCGTACGGCAATGAACTCCAGAATACGCTCCTTGACCTTTTCAAGGCCAAAGTGTTCCTTATCCAAAATAGCACGCGCTTTCTCCACGTCGGCACGGTCACGGGTGGTCTTATGCCACGGCATCTCAAGACAAACGTCCAGATAGTTGCGGATTACCGACGCCTCGGCGCTGCCGTAGGGTTGTTTGGCCAGACGATCCACCTCTTTCATCAGTTTCTTGTGGATCTCCTCCGGCAGCTTCAGCTTTTCAATTTTGTCGGTATACTCTGCAATCTCCTCATCCCCATCATCACCCAGTTCGTGCTGCAGAACTTTCAGCTGCTCGCGCAGGATCATGTCCTTTTGTACCTGCGCCACGCGGGAACGAACCTTGTGCTCCAGATCGACCTCCAGTGAAATGACCTCTACCTCATGGGCCAGAATGTCATTCATGATGCGCAGGCGTTTGACCGGATGCAATTCCTCCAGGATCCGCTGGCGGTCCGTGTGGCGGAGATTGATATTTTGAGTGATAAAGTCTGCCAGCTGGCCTGGATCGCGGCAATCCAATACCGCAGAGACAAATTCGTCATTGAGGTTGGAAACCAGATCCTTATATTCGCCAAATAGTACATAGGTCTGGCGGATCAGCGCCTCCGTCCTGGCCGTCATACGACCGGGAAAATCCTCTTCCAGCAGTTCCACATTTGCCTGCAGAAACGGTCGCGTCTGCCATATACGATGGAGTCTGGCACGCTGCTTGCCCTCGACCAGCACGCGGACGCTGGTTTCGGAGGTTTTGATGATCTGAAGGATCCGGCAGATCGTACCAACGGTATAAAGATCTTCTTCTGTGGGAGCCATAGTCGCGATTTCACGCTGGGTGACCAGAAAAGCCATGCGGTCACTCTCCATGGCACTGTCCAAAGCGTAGATAGAGATTTCACGCTCTACATCAAAGCTGAGCGTCAAGTCCGGAAAAACTGTCAGGCCACGCAGGGCGATAACAGGAATATTTAATGTCGTTCTGTCTTCCATAGTATGGGTTCTCCTTTTTGCAGGGGACTCGTTTTTTAGATATGCGCAGGGGGAGAGGCGGTGCGCCTCTCCCCTGTTCATACTTTAAGAGGCCGGCGCGGAGGATTTTTTCTCCGGCTGCGCCTTTGCTTTTTCGCCGTGCTCTATGCGCGCAGGATCATGCAGCACCTGCGGCTGAGCGCCATTTTTTACACAATCGGCTGTAATAGTTACCTGCGTGATGGTAGGATCCGAAGGAATGTCGTACATCAACTTGGTTAACACGCCCTCCATAACGGCACGCAAACCGCGGGCGCCGATATTCCGCTCAATGGCCAGATCAGCAATTGCCTCCAGCGCATCAGGCGTAAAGTCCAGCTTTACGTCATCATACTCCAGAAGCTTCTGATACTGCTTGACCAACGCATTTTTCGGCTGTGTCAGAATCGTTACCAGATCATCACGGGTCAAGCCGTCCAGTGCGGCGATTACCGGCATACGCCCTACCAGCTCAGGAATAATCCCGAACTTCAGCAGATCGTGAGGCTGAACCTCTTTCAACAGCGCACCCTGACGGCGCTCGGCTTTGCTTTCCACTACGGCGTCAAATCCGATGCCCTTGCGGTCGGTGCGGCGCTCGATAATTTTTTCCAGTCCGTCGAACGCACCACCGCAGATAAACAGAATATTATGCGTATCGACCTGAATAAATTCCTGATGTGGGTGCTTGCGGCCACCCTGAGGCGGAACATTGGCCACAGTACCCTCCAGAATTTTCAGCAGCGCCTGCTGAACGCCTTCACCGGAAACATCGCGGGTGATGGAGGTGTTTTCGCTTTTGCGGGCGATCTTATCGATCTCGTCAACATAGATGATGCCGCGTTCCGCCAATTCCACATCGAAATCCGCCGCCTGCAGAAGCCGCAGCAGGATATTCTCGACGTCATCGCCCACATAGCCGGCTTCTGTCAGCGTAGTAGCGTCGGCAATAGCGAACGGCACCTTCAGTACACGGGCCAGCGTCTGGGCAAACAGGGTTTTGCCGCTGCCGGTGGGACCGATCATCAGAATGTTGCTTTTTTGCAGCTCCACATCCTCGCCACCGCCAAAAAAGATACGTTTGTAGTGGTTATACACCGACACGGATAAGGCAATTTTGGCCGCTTCCTGTCCCACCACATACTGATCCAGCACGGCCTTGATCTCATGCGGTGTAGGAATCTGGTCAAGGTTGGCCGGTGCCTCCGGCTCTGCGTCGTATCCATCATCCAGAAGTGACATGCACAGTTGCACACATTCATCGCAGATGCGGACGCCCGGTCCCTGGATCATACGCTGCACCTGACTTTCCGGCTTGCCGCAGAAAGAGCAGCGCAGCGATTTAGAATTTTCTGCCATATGCTACCTCACTCAGCGCTTGTAGATCACCTTATCCACCAGGCCGTATTCCCGGGCCTCCTCGGCGGTCATCCAGCGGTCGCGCTCGGAATCCTCCTTGACCTGTTCCACACTCTTGCCAGTGTTATCCGACAGGATCTTGTTCAGGTTGCGCTTGATCTTCAGGAAATGCTCTACATCAATCTCCATGTCGGTGACCTTGCCCTTTGTTCCGGCAGAAGGCTGGTGGATCATCACATCTGCATTGGGCAGGGCAATGCGCTTGCCCTTGGCGCCGCTGGACAACAGGAAAGCACCCATGCTGGCGGCCATGCCGATGCAGATGGTGGATACATCACACTTGATGTACTGCATGGTATCATAGATTGCCATTCCTGCCGTGACGCTGCCGCCGGGACTGTTGATATACATCTGGATATCCTTATCAGGATCCTGCGCCTCAAGATACAGCAGCTGGGCCACGACCAGACTGGCGGTGGTATCATTCACTTCTTCGCCCAGGAAGATAATACGGTCATTCAGCAGACGGGAGAAAATATCGTATGACCGCTCACCGCGGTTGGTCTGCTCAACAACATAGGGAACCAAACTCATTACAAAGTACCTCCGTTACGAAAGATAGTCAAAGTATACCCACCCTTATATGTGATTTAGTCTTTCTTCTCCTCGGTCTCCTCAGCCTTGGTCTCCTCTTCCTTGGCCTCGGGGGCAATCGCCTTGGCGGAATCAGCAACGACCTTGATGACCTTTTCGCGCATGACCTGCTCCTTCACGTCTTCGCTGCGCAGATACTTCTTAACAGTATCCAGATCCATGCCATACTTGTCGGCCACGGTCTTCATCTCCGCCTCAATCTCCTCATCGGAAACCTCAAGGCCCTCGGCCTTGATAATAGCACGGATGGCCAGATCCATCTTCACCTGATTGGCAGCAGGCTCCTTGGCGTCAGCCAGCAGCTTTGCCTCATCGGAATTGGTCATCTTCAGATACTGCTCAAAGGGCAGACCCTGAGCCGCCAGCTGCTGCTTGAAGCCTTCAACCATCTGCTGAGCCTGCAGCTCGATCATCTCCTCGGGAATGTCAGCCTTGACGCCCTCGGCCACCTTGGTCATCAGCACATCCTCAAAGGCGCGCTGCGCAGAAGCGGTACGCTCCTCGGTCATCTTCTTCTTGATGTCGGCCTTCAGCTCTTTCAGGGTGTCAAACTCAGATACATCCTTGGCAAACTCGTCATCGATCGCGGGCAGCTCCTTGACCTTGACCTCATTGACCTTAACATGGAATACCACCGGCTTGCCGGCCAACTCGGGGGCATAATTCTCAGGAAACGTAATGTCGATATCCTTCTCCTCGCCGGCCTTCATGCCGATGAGCTGATCTTCAAAGCCGGGTACGAAGCTGCCGGAACCGATCTCCAGATCGAAAGCCTCGCCCTTGCCGCCTTCGAACGCAACGCCCTGATCAAAACCTTCAAAGTCGATATTGGCGGTGTCACCTTTCTTCACAGCCCGCTCGACAACTACCAGACGGCTGTTGCGGTCTGCCATTTCCTTGAGACGGGCATTGACATCGGCAGCCATGACCTTGACCTCGGCCTTAACGGCCTCGAGGCCTTTATACTGGCCCAGCTCTACCTCGGGATAAACGGCAACGGTGCACTTGAACACGGCGCCGGCCTTGCCTACGCTTTCAATCTCAACCTGGGGGTAGCCAACGACCTCCAGCTTCTGCTCGTCAACGGCGCTCTCATACACCTCGGGCAGGATCGCATTGATGGCCTCCTCATAAAAGACCTCGGCGCCATACATGCTCTCGATCATCTTGCGGGGAGCGTGGCCGGGACGGAAGCCGGGAATGTTCATCTTGCCGCGCATCTTCAGATATGCCTTGTTAACGGCGGCCTCGAATTCCTCGGCGCCAACCTCGATGGTCAGCGCGACCTTGCTCTTCTCCAGTTTTTCGCAGCTTTTGACAGTCATTGTTGCTTTTCCTCCAGTTTACATCTATGTTGTGATGGCATAAGAATACAATTTAATTAAGCCAAGTGTATATGATATCAGAAAAGAATTAAAATTTCCATACCTTTTTGCATTATTCGCAAATTTTTTTGGGAACAAACCCCAAAAAGTCGCCGGAGACCAGTGAAAAAAGCGTGCCGGAACGTGTTCCTTCGATGGCGCGCCGCTGCGAAGCGCCATGTAAATGGCCATAATAGCAGGCTTTTACATCATATTCTTTCAGCAGATGCAGAATCTCCGGACACTCATAACCCTGATAGATGGGGGGGTAATGAAGAAAGCACAGCTTGTCCCTGTCGCCAGCCTCTTTCAGCGACGTTTCCAGACGGCCGATCTCCCGCAGCAGAACCTTTTCGTTGTGGCTTCCCTGATTGTCCAGTTCATAAAACCAGCCGCGGGTTCCACAAAGAGCCATATCATGATAAAACAGGCAGTTATTGTGCAGGATTTCAAAGGTATCCAAACTGTTTTCCGCAAAGAACCGCTTCATCTTGGCAGCGGTATTCCACCAGTAGTCATGGTTGCCTTTCAGTAGAATTTTTTTCCCGGGCAGGGCGTTAATAAACCGAAAATCCTCCAATGATTCTTCCAGACTCATCCCCCAGCTGAGATCGCCGCACAGTACCGTTACATCGTCGTCATTCAGCGGTGCAAAGCCAGCGCGGATGCGGTTTACATAATCATGCCATCCGTCACCGAAAACATCCATAGACTTATCGGAATTCAGCGACAGGTGCAGATCACCCATTGCGTATAGCGCCATAAACCCTCCTTTGATCAGATCAGGCGGCGGAGATTGTTCCAGAAGATATCCTCCAGCAATGCCTCATCATACCCCCGCGCTATCAGCGCACCATACAGTTTCGGCATATCCTGAATGCCGGTCATACCGCCGGCCAACGCCTCGCAGCCATCCAGATCGCCGCCAAGGCACAGCGTCTTTTCGCCGCCCAACTCAAGGAAACGCTCCACATGCGCCACCAGAGCATCCGTGGTTGATTCTCCCACAAAATCAAGATATAGGTTCAGTCCTACCACACCGCCAAGGTCACGGATGGCCTTGAATTGATCATCCGTCAGGTTGCGGCGGTGGGGGCAAACGGCCCGTGCATTGGAATGGGACGCAATGATAGGCCGCCGCGCCATATGAACGAGATCCCAAAATCCCGCATCGGACAGATGAGACACATCGGGATAAATCTCATACTCCTCCAGCACGCGGATAAAATCCCGGCCGGCTGCGGACAAACCGCGGCCTGGGTCCTCGGCATTGGTGCCGGACAGCACATTGGCCCTGTTCCACACCGGATTCAGGAACCGCACGCCCCAATCGGATACCGTTTCGATTTTATGTAGGTCACAGTCGATGAGATCAGCGCCCTCAATACTCAGCAGCGCGGCCGCCTTGCCGGCCGCCGCCGTCTCGTCCACCTCTGTGCCGGTGCGGCAGTGGCGGGCAATATCGGCGCTGTCCGCCATTTCATGCAAGAAGAAATCGTGCATCCGCTGGCATTGCGCCCACATGCCGTCGGCAGGGGCCTCCGCCGCATCATGAAACAGGGCAAAAAACTGCGCGTAGCGCTTGAACTGCAGTCCCCTTTCAAGATCGATATGTCCGTTGTTGCTCCTCAGGTGAGAAGAAGCTGCATAGTAGCGCCGCTGCTCTTCCCTGTTGGCACCATATTCCAAAGCAGAGATCTCGCCCGTCTCCATGCAGCGATAGATGGTATCACAGTGGGCATCAAAGCAGGATATCATAACGGCCTCCTCATTAAAATGCATTTTTAATATATTCTATGTGAACTTCTTCAAAGCCGTGTTCGGCATAGACCTCTGCCACATCGAAGCGCGCGCAGCAGTCCAGCTGCTTTTCCGCCAGATACAACATGGCTGTTTTTCGGAGCTTATTCTGCTTCTGCAATGTCACATATTCCCGCGGCAGAGCCATATCCACATTGGTGCGGGTCTTGACCTCGACAAAGCATAATACCGGGCCATCCCATGCAATCAGATCGATCTCGCCGAAGCGACTGTGATATCCGTGAGCCGCCAGAGTATATCCCTGTTCCCGTAAATAGCGGGCTACTATGGTCTCTCCCTGCATGCCTTCTGCCCGGCTCATCGTCTGGCCTCCCATTTTTTCAAAAAGCTCATCCGGTGCTCCTGACATGGGCCGAATTGATCCAGCATGGCATAGTGCAGCTTTGTACCATAACCTTTATGCTTGGCAAACTGATACTGGGGGTATTTTCTGTCCAGCACATCGGTCACATAACGGTCGCGGCTGACCTTGGCCAGAATGGACGCCGCTGCGATAGAAGCGGAGCATCCATCCCCTCCGATGATGCAGCGGTGCCGTGTTGTAATGGCGGCATGTTGTCCGTGATCGCGGTTGCCGTCTATAAGTGCCATATCCGGTTTTATGGTCAGACCGTCGATGGCCAATTGCATGGCTTTCATACGGGCGGAGAGAATATCTGTGGCATCGATCTCCGCAGCGCTGACGCTGGCCACCGACCATGCAAGAGCTGTACATGTAATGACATTGTACAGCATTTCCCGTGTCCTTTCGCTCAGCTTCTTTGAGTCGTTCAGTCCCTCAATCACGCACTCGCGGGGAAGGATCACCGCCGCCGCGTATACCGGGCCCATCAAGGGCCCTGCGCCGGCTTCGTCCACACCGCAGACCATCTCGCAGCCCTGCGCCCACGATTCCTGTTCATATGTCCAAAGCTCCATAGGCGCTCCTCTCAATAGGTCAGCATGATCTTGCGGCAGTCCCGGCAGACGCAGGCGGAAAAGCTGGATTCATTGGGAAGATCGGTATAATAGGGGCCGTCCAGCACAATGCCGCCTTGTTTTGTGACGTATTTTTTGGTCAGAAAAAAAGCGTCAATATCGCCGCCGGGCGGCAGAAAAAACAGGCCCCGGCTGTACGCCGTGATGATCTTTCCCCGCTCCATCTCTTTCCCGCAGCTTGGGCAGTTCATCCCTGCACCTCCTCCACTGTTTCCAGCGTGAAGCGGCCCAGCTTACCGCCCCGGAACTCATCCAGCAGGATGCGGGCCATGCGCTCGGTGTCCACCTCGGCCCCCCGCATGAGGAACCCCCGCTTGCGGCCTGCCTTGGTCAGCAGCTCATAGCCGGAGTCCCCTTCCTCTATCTCAATTTTATATCGCTCCGTCAGAACATCGGCATAGTGCTGGCCCAGATATTCCATCAAATAGCAGGCCAACTCCTCTATGTCCATCACGTCATCCTTGATAGCTCCTGTAAAGGCAAGGCGCTTGCCAACTTCGACATCATCAAACTTTGGCCATAGGATACCGGGGGTATCCAGCAGCTCCAGCGTGCGATCCACCGGCACCCACTGCTTGGAGCGGGTCACACCGGGACGATCCTCCGCCTTAGCGGTTTTTCGGTGAGCCACTTTGTTGATAAAGGTGGATTTACCCACGTTGGGGATGCCCAGCACCATAACACGAACTGTTCGTCCTACCTGTCCTTTTTCTGCATAGGCCGCCAGCTTGTCCTTCAAAAGCTCGCGGACGGCAGCGGCAAACTGGGCAGTGCCCGCGCCGCCCTTGGCATTAGCCTCCAGTACGGCATATCCTTTTCCACGGAAATAGGAGACCCAGCGCTTGGTTTCCTTAGGATCTGCCTGATCGACACGGTTCAGCACCACCATACGGGGCTTTCCCGCCGTCATCTCATCCACATCCGGATTGCGGCTGGACAGCGGAATGCGCGCATCCAGTATCTCACATACCGCATCCACATTGCGAATCTCGGCCACGATCATGCGCTTTGTTTTCGTCATATGGCCGGGAAACCAGCTCAGTCCTTCTATTTGCATGGCGTAATCACCTCATTAATCTGTTGCTTTCTGCATTATATCATAACTTTTGAGAAATGAAAAGGAAAAAACCGCCCACAAGTGTGAGCGGTTTTTCTTTGGATCGAATTCGCTTACAGCTTCTCGCGGATCTTGGCGGCCTTGCCGACACGATCACGCAGATAGTACAGCTTGGCGCGGCGCACAAAACCGTGACGCACGGTCTCGATGGTCTGGATGGAGGGAGAATGTACGGGGAACACCTTCTCCACGCCAACGCCGTAGGAGATACGGCGGACGGTGATGGTCTCCTCAATGCCGCCATGCTTCTTGGCAATAACGGTGCCCTCGAAAACCTGAATACGCTCGCGGGAGCCTTCCTTGACCTTCACATGCACGCGGACGGTATCGCCCACCTGCACCTGAGGCACTTCTTTCAGCTGCTTTTCGTTCAATGCTTTGATGAGATCCATGGATTTTTCCTCCTGTATTTATAGGTGTTCATAACGCCATTCTTAGGGTGCATTTTGCACCGGCGACAGAGGACCGCCCTTTTCACGCCATGATAGAATATCATATAAATCCCACAAATGCAAGCATTATTTTCTCGTTTTCGGAAAAATCATCGAAAATCCTGCCCGTTTGCATCCAGAAGCCGACGTCGGCGCACACGGAGAAAGTCCGGTGTCAGTTCCGGAAGATATGCCGCGATGGCTTTTTCGATGAGTTGGGGATTCAGGCCGGGATTCTGCGCTTGTACGGTAATATCGATAAACACGTTGTGTTCGTCCGACGTCACGTTCGCCTTGCGGATCATGGGCGCGATATCCACATCCGCCAGTTCCTTGTGTTTGGTACGTTTCTGAATCACCAGTACATCACGCGCCAGCAGTTCACGCAGACGCTCCGCCGTCCCCTCGGGTACACCGGCATCATATTCCAGCGTTACGTCCGCCTGCAAGCTGTCCATCTCGCGGATAGGCCGCTTTGCCTCATAGCATGCCAGCGCCCGGATGCCGGTAGGCATCCCGGTATTCAGTTTCTCGGCAATACCAGTGCCATCGCTGTCCTGTGTCACCTCAAAGTCCAGCAATTCACAGTTGCTGCTCTGCCCGACCGGCAGCGGCAGAACGATGGAGATAATGGGGTGCGGGTGATATCCCTGTGTGTGCCTGATGTCCAGCTCCGTACGCGGAAAGCATCTCTGGAAGGTGCGCATCAGATCAAGGTGGGAGATGTAGGATGCCTGCGCCTCCTTAACAAACAGCAGTCTCAGTTTAGACATCACACTTCCCCCCTACCAGCTTATTGGCGCCGCAGCCATTGCAGCGGGTACGGCAATCCGGTGTGGTGACGCCTGCCGCAGCGTTTTCATACTCGCGCCACAGATAGTCCTTTGTAACGCCGCTGGAGATCATGTCCCATGGCATTACTTCATCTTTTTCGCGGCGGCGGTAGGCGTAAAATGCCGGATCTACGCCGCACTCATCAAAGGCCTCCAGCCAGCGATCCAGCGAAAAATACTCTTCCCAGGCGTCAAGGTGCCCACCTTTACGCCATACGGTTTCCAGCACGGTTCCCAGTTTGCGGTCGCCACGTGCCAGTACCGCCTCAATAAAGGAGGTTTGTCCGTCATGCCAGTTATAGGTAACGGTTTTGGTGGTCATGTTTTCCCGCAGCAGCTGCACCCGGCGCTCATATTCCTCGCGGGTGATCTGCGGTTCCCACTGGAAAGCGGTATGCGGCTTGGGAACGAAATAGGAGGTGGACACGGTAATGCGGACACCACGCTGCTTGTTGGGTGCGCTCTCCCGCCATGCGTGCATGACGCGGGCCGCCACATCGGCAATGCCCAGCACATCCTCGTCTTTTTCCGTTGGCAGGCCCAGCATGAAATAAAGCTTCACCGCATTGTAGCCGCCGGCAAATGCGGTGCGGCAGGAGTTCAGCAGCGCATCCAGCGTCACGTTTTTGTTGATCACGTCCCGCAGCCGCTGTGTACCTGCCTCCGGGGCAAAGGTCAGTCCGGTTTTGCGGCCCTTGGCCAACCGCTGCATCAGCGCCATGGAGAAGTTATCCGCCCGTAGGGATGGCAGTGACAGGTTAACATGCCGGCTCTCACAAAACGGCTCCAACTGATCACACAACTCCGTCAGGGGCGGATAGTCACTGGTGCTGAGGGAAGAGAGCGTTACCTCCTGATAGCCGGAATCGTTACAGGCATTCAGACAGTACTGGGCACACAGGTCGCGGCTGCGGTTGCGGACGGGACGGTAGACATACCCGGCCTGACAGAAACGACATCCGCGAATGCAACCTCGAAACAGCTCCAGCATCACACGATCCTGCACGATCTCTGTGCTGGGCACGATGGTATTTACCGGAAAATACGCCTTGTCCATATCATGAACAATACGTTTGGTCACCACTGACGGCGCGCCGTCATGCGGCGTGATGGCACTTACCGTTCCATCGTCGTTATAGGAAATATCGTACAGGCTTGGGACATAGATGCCGTCCAGTTGGGCGGCGGCACGGAGAAATTCCGTCTTGCTCCAACCCTCGCGGCGGGCCCTTCGGTGCAGCTCCACCAGTTCTACAGTGATGTCCTCGCCCTCTCCCAAGCTCACCAGATCAATGAAATCGGCGATGGGTTCTGCATTGTACATAGCCGTTCCGCCGGCGATCACAAGCGGGGTCAGTCCGTCACGCTGGGCGCTGCGCAGGGGGATGCCGGCCAGATCCAGCATATTGAGGATCGCGGTGAAGGCCATCTCATAACCGACAGAAAAGGCCACGATATCAAAATCCGTAATGGGATCGCCGGACTCCAACGCGAAAAGCAGAATGCCCGCTTTGCGCATTTCCTCCTCCATATCACCCCACGGGGCAAAGACACGCTCGCACCATACGCCGTCCATGTTGTTCATGACGCCATAAAGGATCCGCATACCAAGGTTTGACATGCCGATTTCATAAGTATCCGGAAAGCAGAAAGCGATACGGGTATCCACCTGCGCCCTGTCCTTGATGACCGCGTTATATTCGCCGCCCACATAGCGCGCAGGTTTCTGCACCCGGGGCAGGATCCGTTCCAGCTTTTTATCCACAGTTGTTCTCCTGTCATATCTTTAGGTTGATTAGAATATCGTTTTATTTTACCCGCTTTTGTACGCTTTTGCAAGTCCCATTTGCTTCAGCGTGCACCGCAGAAGTCCCAACGCCGCCAGCAGCAAAAAAGGACTTCCGCCCAGATAGAGTCCCCACAGGGCCGCTGCTGCCAATACAATAGCGCCGCTCAGACTGACAATACGGACAACACAGTCGGCCAGGTAGGGATGGGTAATCCACGCCAGCAGGTTCCAAAGAAGGCTTCCGCCATCAAGCGGCGCGATGGGCAGCAGATTAAAAAGTCCCAGAATCAGCTGCGCACCGGCAAATAGATAGCCGCTTTCCCACCATCTGCCGCAGAAAGCCAGCGGCAGTGACAGCAGCAGATTGGCTGCCGGGCCTGCAGCGGCAGCCAGCAATTCTCCCCCATAGGACAGCCGCCCCGCGACCTGCATTTCCGCTCCCAGTGCCGTGATGTGCAGCGCCGTGATGCGGCAATGCAGCAGATACAGCGCCGCACAATGTCCCAACTCATGGCAGACTGCCGCTCCCAGCAGCGCCAATAGCAGTAAAGGTGAAGAGACCAGCAAGAATAGTGCCAGTAAAATCAGCGCTGATGGGGCGATATGAACACAGAACCTCTTCTTATGACACATAGTAGACCGGATTAAGATAGACGCTGTCATGGTGCAGTTCAAAATGCAGGTGGGCGCCGGTGGCATCTCCGGTATCCCCCACCTCGGCAATGGGATCTCCTGGCCTGACGCTTTGCCCGGACGAGGCGTTGATACGGCTGCAATGGGCATACAGGGTGGTAAAACCATCCGGGTGTGTTAGTTCCACATATTTCCCCAGTTCGCTGCTTTCCGCCACAGCGGTGACTGTTCCGGCAGCAAAGGCACCGATCACCGTTCCCTTTTCACAGGCTATATCTATGCCGTAGTGAAACCGTTCTGTCCCCTGCACAGGGTGATCGCGGTAGCCGAAAGCTGAGGTAATGGTTCCGCTCACCGGCACAGTATAAGCAAACCCCAGAACCTGCTGGAGCATATCCACCCTCTGCGGGGTGACGCCGCTGCCGTATATCACGGCATTCCGATCTGTCTCGTGGCTGACAGCGGCGTCCTGTGGCCCGAACACCGCGGTGCAGGCATCTGTGATCACACCGGCGAGATCATCACCGCCAACGGCGCGGCCCACTGCGGAAAAGGCCGCGACAAAGTCGGTATCCTCTCCCATCAGACGCAGAAGTTTCCCGCCGTATTGCTGTGTCACATCCGGCATAGTCATCTTTACCGCTACCACAGTAACCAATATGATCGTACTGACCACCAGCTGCAGCAGTTTGCGCGGACTGTGCTTTACCGTGGATTGCTGCCGCTTTTCTTTTGGCGCTATTCGCCGGCTTACCGCGCGCGGCGGCATTTTTCTGGTGTGAACTCTCTTCCCTGCTGCCATAGCTGCGCCCCCTTTTTCTGCCACTATATGTTCGGCTGGCAGAGAATAGAAGTAATCTGCCGCCGTGGACTTTGGACAGAAGTTCAAATTGCTCACATTTAAAAAATTTTACGCTTTATTAACATTAACAGCTGTATTCATCAAAATATGCGTTATATATATAATATAATGTAATGTAATAGAAATGCTTGTAAAAAGCACTGTTTGTGTGTGGCATCCGGTTTCTGTTTTTATCAGACCTGCGCCGTCATACAAGCACTCTTTTTTGTTGCAGGTAATCATAAGTAAGGAGCGCAATGGGAGCAATGATCTCAGAACTGCTGAGTGCGCTGGGCGCACATTTTTATTTGATCATGATCGGCTGTATTGAACTGGTGGTTGCCGTTTTTCTTCTTGGCATTCTGCCGAAGCGCAGGAAAAAAGACAGGCAGTCTGCCGCATCAGGAACCGGTACGGAACAGCTAATACAGACTCTTTCGCGGCAGGAGGAAGAGGTATTCCTTATCGAGGTGTACGAAACGCAGGGCGTCGGAAAAAGTAGAACACAGCGAATCGCAATTCACTACCGCTTTGTGGGGTACATCGACATCCCGGCAGCGTCTCTGACAAGCCATTATATCTCCGAAACAAGACAGGGCGTGGCCGTGGAATATATCCCCGCATAACGAAGGAGAGCAGGCGAAATGCCTGCTCTCCAAAAGAAGCATAAAAAATCGAGTGTTCATAACATCAAATCCGTTATGAACACTCGATATGGTCGGAGTGGCGAGACTTGAACTCGCGGCCTCTTGGTCCCGAACCAAGCGCGCTACCAACTGCGCTACACCCCGTTAGCCTTTCCATTATAAGGAGTATCTGCCTTTCTGTCAAGAGGTAAATGCTCAATTCAGCAATATAATTTCACACAGTCAAGAAAAAGGAAAGGGCATGATTCTGTCATGCCCCTTCCTTTTTCTACTTATCGGTGCTGCTGCCATTCTTTCAGCGGCTTTAATTCTTCATACAGGCGCACATAACTGCGATGGCGGCTTTCCGGGATCTTCCCTGCTCTGACAGCTTCCAGCACGGCACAGCCTTTCTCCTTGACATGCTGGCATCCGGCAAACCGACAGCTATCCAAATAGGGTATAAATTCTGGAAACGTCTCAGGCAGGCGCTGTTTCAGCTCCCATTCCAATGACTGGGCATCAAAGGAAGAGAACCCCGGCGTATCAATGACATAGGTGGCATCATCCAGCGGGAACAGCTCTACATGGCGTGTGGTATGGCGGCCTCGGCCAAGAGCCTTGCTGACCTCGCCTACCGGCAGATTGAATTGCGGTGCAAGAGCATTGAGCAGGCTGGACTTTCCAACGCCGGAATTGCCTGTCAGCACGTTGAGCTTGCCGTGCAGCGCCTGATAAAGGGCGGCAATCCCCTCTCCGGTGGCGGCACTGACCCGCAGCACCGGAATGGCCGAAGCGCGGTAAATATCATACAGTGCATCAGCCGGATCCAGATCGCACTTATTCAACACCACCAGCACCTGACACCCTTTCAGTACCGCGATAGCACTGATACGGTCGATCAGATAGGGATCTGTCACCGGGATAGCGGCAGAGGCAATCACCACAAGCTGATCCACGTTGGCGGCGGCGGGACGCTGAAACTCGCTGCTGCGCGGTTCAATAGTCTGCACGATGCCTTCCCCTGTACCAAGCTCCTGCACCTCCACCCAATCGCCCACCAAAGGGGTCATTCCCTCTTTGCGGAACTTTCCGCGGGCACGGCATTGCAGCACGCCGCTACCGGTATTCACATAATAGAAGCCGCTGAGGGCTTTCTCAATTCTGCCCTGGCTCAAAAGCTGATCACCTGCGAATCGGTCGCAATTCCGTTAATGCGGGCAAACACCGTAGAGGCTGTGCCGGACTTTCCTTCATAATCATAAGACACCACTGCATCTGATCCACTGAAGATCTTTGTATCAACAACCTGATCGTCCATGACAAACTCCACACGGATCGTGTCTTCCCCGCTGAACTCATCCGGAATCAGAAATTCCACACGCACTGTCCGCATATCATCAGCCATACTTCCATACACGGTGAACACGATCTCGGTACCGCCCTGCACAGTGGTTCCGTTCAGGATACTCTGCTCGATCACGTCACCCTCGTTGGCGGTGGGGTCATAATAACGGTATTCCGGCGTTCCGACTTTCAGTCCCAACTTTTCCGCTTCGTTTTTGGCGCGTTCATAGCTCATGCCGACAAAGGTGGGGACGGTGATCTTCTCCGCGCCCTTGCTGACAATCAGCGTGACCGTATCGCCTTTTTTCAGTGCAGTCCCAAGTTTTGGCTGTGTCTCCATGATCTGGCCGACAGGGTATTCATCGGAAAATGCCTCTTCCCGCATCACGTTCAGGTTCAGATCATACTGCTGAAGCTTGATTTTCGCCGTCTGGTACACGTTGCCCAGCAGATCCGGCATGGTAATCTCCTGCCGCTCAGCGCAGATATAGACCTGAATAACCAGATTACTGCGGCGCTCTGCATCGGCAGCAGGATCCTGCTGCACGATCTGCCCCGGCTGATAATTGCTGTCACTCATGGTGCCAACAACCTCAATGGTAAAGATATCTTTGATCGTGTCCAGTTCATTGGCTTCTTCCAACGTATAGCCAAGAATATTGGGTACCTTATAGGCCTTATTCTTGCTGCCGCCGCCAAACCCGGTAAAAATCGCAACGAAGATGGCCACGATCAGCACCGCTGCCGCCACCAGAAGTCCAGCCATCCGCTTATTGCTGCGGAAAAATGCCGCAACCGGTGACTCATACGGTTCATCCTCGTCCTCTACCTCCGCCTGACGCTTTTTCACGGCAGCAGACACCTGCTGTACAGGCAGCGGGCTGGTTGGCTGGCTGTCTACCCCGGTGGAAAGCTCGGTACGGATATAGTCCAGATCTACTGAAGGATCCTTGCGGAACTTCTCCAGATCCGCCAACATGGCATCCGCGCTTTGATAACGCTTGTTCAGATCCGGATTCATGGCTTTCATACAAATCAGTTCCAGTGCCTCCGGTATCTCAGGATCGATCTCCCGGGGATTCAACGGAACACTGCTGAGATGCTGAATGGCAACGGAAACCGCGCTGTCGCCCTCAAAGGGCAAGCGTCCGGTCAACATTTCATAAAGTACCACGCCGGCACTATAAATATCGCTGCGGGCATCCAGACGTTCACCCTTGGCCTGCTCCGGTGAGATGTAATGAACGCTGCCAAGCGCCTCCTGTGCCAATGTCTGATGCGCGTCAGCCAGACAGGCAATTCCAAAATCAGCGACCTTCACGCTTCCGTCACGCAGAACCATGATATTCTGCGGCTTGATATCACGGTGAATGATGCCGCGGCTGTGCGCATGACTGAGACCGCGCATAATCTGGGTGATGAAATGCAGCGCCTCACGCCAGTCCATATGGACGCGGCGTTCCATATATTGCTTGAGGGTAATGCCGTCGATCAGCTCCATGACGATATAATCAATGCCATGTGAGCTGGAGACATCGTAAATTGAAACGATATTGGCATGACTCAGCTGGGCAACCGCCAGAGATTCATCCCGAAAGCGGCGGCGGAAGTCTGCATTCTCCGCCAAATCACTTTTCAATATTTTGATGGCCACAAGCCGATTCAGGCGATGACACTTGGCCTTATACACATTGGCCATACCGCCTGTGCCGATCAACTCCAGCAGCTCATAGCGGTTATCCAGCATTTTTCCAATGTACTGATCCATCTGCGGTCATCTCCTTTCATAAATTTTGCAGCAGGACAACGGTCACATTATCCGGTGCTCCCTGCTCTTTTGCTGCGGCCATCAGCCGGTCCAGACAGCCATCGAGATCGTTTTCGTGCATAACCTCAAACAGCATCTCCTGATCGCTGACCGTATTGACAAGTCCATCCGTACACAGCAGCAGAAAATCTCCCTGCCGCCAGGATACCGAAAAACTGTCTGTTTCCACGTCAGCGTCCGGTCCAAGGGCGCGGGTGATCAAATTGCGGCTGGGATGGCGGCGGGCCTGAGCATGTGTAATATCTCCCCGCTCCACCATGTTTTCCACCACGGAGTGATCCCGCGTTACCTGGCGAATTCCATCGTTGCTGATGAGATAGCAGCGGCTGTCTCCCACATTGAATACCATTGCCTCAGTATCGCGGCAAACGGCACAAACCAGTGTCGTACCCATGTGGGAAAGCGATTCGTCCGCATCGGCCCGGGTGCGGATGGCCCTGTTCGCCTGAGCAACGCCGTGAAGCACCGCTTTCCGAATCTGCTGCCAGTCCATACCGTGATGCAGCGCAGTCTGAAGCTGCTGCAAAAGCGTGTCCACCGCCACCGTACTGGCGGTATGACCGCCATTGGTTCCGCCCATTCCATCGCAGACGATCGCCACGGTACAGTCCGCAATCACAGCGGTGGCATAGGCATCCTGATTTTCGCGGCGCACAAGGCCGGTATCCGTAATGCCCCAGATCCTCATCCTCTTCCCTCCTCCATTGCCTTACGGCGCAGTTGGCCGCATGATGCATCAATATCTCCGCCGAGACTGCGCCGGACGGTGGCGGTAATCCCATGGGATTCCAGCCGTTTTTGAAAGGCTGCCGTTCGGCGGCTGGGTTTAAAGGGACTTTCCACCACCTCATTCAGCGGGATCAGATTCACATGTCCGGGCATACCCTTGATACGTTGAGCAATCAAATCGGCCTGCCAGTCATGATCATTGACGCCATCGATCATTGCGTATTCAAAGCTGATGCGCCGTCCGGTTTTTTCAAAGTACCGGTGGCAGGCGGCAAACAACTCCTCCACATCATAGGCACGGTTTACCGGCATGATTTTCGACCGGGTCTCACGATCCGGTGCGTGAAGAGAAACAGACAGGGTCAACTGTAAATTCAGCTCCGCCAGTGCATCGATCTGCGGTACAATACCGCAGGTGGACAGGCTGATATGCCGCATGCCGATATGCAATCCATCCGGACTGTTAACCAGCTCCAGAAACTTCAACACATTCTCCTTATTGTCCAGCGGTTCTCCAATACCCATCAGCACAATATTGGAAATGGGCAATCCGCTGTCAATTTGGGTAAAAAGCACCTGGTCCAGTATTTCAGACGGCGTCAGGTCTCTCACCTTGCCGGCAATTGTGCTGGCGCAAAAAGCACAGCCCATACGGCATCCAACCTGCGAAGAAATGCACACCGTGTTGCCATGGTGATAGCGCATGAGTACTGTTTCAATACAGTTGCCGTCACGCAGGCGCCAAAGGTATTTTACCGTTCCATCATGCAGGGAGACCTGCTTACGCTCAACCGTTGGAACAGTTATCTCGCATTGCTGGGCCAGCTTCTGGCGCAGGGATTTACCCAGATTGCTCATCTCATCAAAGGATGTCACGCCGCGATGAAGCCATGTGAATACCTGCTTTCCGCGAAAAGACGGCTCCCCCATCTCCTTCAAAAGCCCCGTGATTTCCTGAAGATTCAAAGATTTGATGTCGGTCATAGCTTTACTCCTGCTTTTGCATTCGGCAAATATAAAAGCCATCCGTTCCCCAGCGCTGGGGCCAAAGCGTCAGATGTCCGTCGCATCCGCCGATCGGTGTAGGCAGGACAAAAGGACACAGGCAAAATTCGGGATGCGCCCGCAGGAACCACGTAATCACTTCCTGATTTTCCTCCGGCAAAACGGTGCAGGTAGAATAAACCAACGTACCGCCGGGACGAACGTAACCTGCTGCATTTTCCAGAATTGCCCGCTGCTCCTGCGGCAGACGCGCCAGCTCTTTCTGACTCTTGTAGCGGATATCCGGTTTTTTGCGGATAATTCCCAACCCGGAACAGGGTACATCCGCCACCACCAGATCCGCCTGACCGATCCACGCCTCATGGCGCTCACGGCCATCGGCCAGCGCAGTACGAATTGAACAGAGTCCCAAACGGGCGGCGCCGTTTTCAATCAGCTTCAGCTTGTGGGGATGGACATCACAGGAGAGGATATCTCCCCGGTCATGCATGTCAATGGCCAATGCGAAAGACTTGCCGCCCGGCGCTGCACAGACATCCAGCACACGGTCCGTTTCCCGCGGCGCGGCAACGGTAGCTACCAGCCGGGCCGCAGCATCCTGCACGGTAAAAAGTCCGTCGCGGAAAGCGCTCAACCCCTCCAAATCACCGGTGCCGCTTACCTCAAAACAGCCGGGCATCCACGGATGGGGCGCAACACAGACGCCGACGGCACGCAATTCTTTTTCCAACGCCTCCGGAGTTATTTTCAATGTGTTGGTCTGGATCGTGGTAGGCACGATATCATTGTTGCAGCGCAGATACTGCTCTGCTTCCTCCGCACCCAGAATATCGATCAACCGGGAAACCAGCCATTTGGGATGACTATACCGCAGTGACAGATAATCCGCCGTGCTCCCTTTCGGCAGCTCCGGCATATCCAGCCAATTTGTCACGAATTTGCGCAGCACGGCGTTGACCATGCCAGCGGCGCGGGGACGCCCATGACGCTTGGCCATCTCCACCGCCTCGTTGACCGCAGCGCGGTGCGGGATCTTATCCATAAACAGGATCTGATAAGCACCGATGCGCAGAATATTCAAAACCAGCGGCTCCAGCCGTGACGCTTTCTGCGTGCACCAGAGACTGATATAGTAATCCAGATACATACGGTTCTGGATCACGCCGTAGGCAATCCGCGTGGCCAACGCCGCATCGCGGCTGTCCAGTCCGTTTTTGGCAATAGTCCGCTTGAGACTGCCGTCCGACCACGCGTTGGCAGCGGAGATACTCATCAGTACCTCTAACGCCGTGTCGCGGGCGTTTCCTTTCTGATTTCCATTCATACGCATGCTTTTATCGGGTGGCCAGCCAGATAGGCGGCGGCAGACATCCGCTTACCGCCCTGAGGCTGCAGTTCGAGGATCTCCAGCAGTTTTCCATCGCCGCAGGCCATAATAAGTCCCTTCTTGTCTGCCCGGACGATGGTTCCGGGTGCAGCGTCCGTTTCACCGCCCACGGCGGTGCGGTAAACCTTAACGCTGTTGCCGTTCAGATCCATATTGGCGCAGGGCCACGGGATCAGGCCGCGAACCTGATCATGCAGCTGCTGAGCCGATTTGCTGAAGTCCATTGGACTGAGGAACTTATCCAGCATGGGTGCGTAGGTGACCATAGCAGGATTCTGCTTTGTGCGTACAGCGGTACCGTTTTGCAGGTCATTCACCGTCTGTAACAGTGCCTGTGCTCCCAGCAACGCCAAACGCTGCGTCAGTGTCTGCGCATCCTCATCCGGATCAATGGGGGTTTCCGCCACGCGGATGATGTCGCCGGCATCCAATTCAGCGGCCATATACATGATGGTCACACCGGTCACCTTTTCTCCGTTGAGGATGGCCCAGTTAATGGGCGCGGAACCCCGGTATTTCGGCAAAATGGAGGAATGGACATTGATGGAACCATAGGGCGGTGTGTTCAGAATATCCTCCGGGAGGATGCGGCCATAGGCGGCCACCACGATTAACTCCGGGCGCAGTTCCCGTACTAACGCCAGCGCTGTGCCGTCCCGCAGCTTCAGCGGCTGATATACCGGCAGATTCTGTGTTAAAGCATATTCCTTTACAGGCGAGAAAGCAAGCTTATGTCCGCGGTTTTTTGGTTTATCCGGCTGGGTGAATACGCCGCAGATATCATGTCCTGATGCAACCAGTGCTTTTAAAGAGGCCACCGCAAAATCCGGTGTACCCATAAACAAGATCCGCATGATTACTTATCCTCGGTTTCTTCCTCAATTTCATACTCATCGGCGTGTTCGGCCAGCCACTTCTGCAGCTCATCGCCCTCCATCAACCGGTCGGTATGCTCCACAAAGAGATGGCCGTCCAAATGCTCGATCTCATGGCAGAAGCAACGGGCGGTAATTCCCTCATCCTCCACCTCAAACCACTGGCCATCCCGATCCTGTGCCTTGACCCGCACCACATAGGGCCGCGTGACCTCGCCATACTTCCCGGGAACACTGAGACAACCCTCCAACGCCGTTTCCTCGCCATCGGTGTAAACGATCTCGGGATTGATCAGCTCGATGATCTCATCATCTTCATTTAGCACAATGCAGGCGCGGCGCAGAACGCCTACCTGCGGCGCGGCAAGACCTACGCCGCCGGCATCCTCCAGCGTCTCCGCCATATCATCCAGCAGCGTGTGCAGACGGTCATTGAATTCCGTCACGGGACGGCAAACCTTTGTCAGGCATTCCTCGCCCTGTAAAGCGATCTTCCTAAGAGCCATAATTTCTTACCTCTCATCCATCAAATTGCAATCGGTGTATATTTGCATATTGCGGTTTTCACCGCGCTTTGAAAACTCTTTCATAAATGATGACAGCAGGCCGCGCAGCATTTTGTCATTGCGTCCGATCACCGTAACACGGTAGCGGAAGCGATTATTGACCCTGACCACCGGCGCCGGCGCCGGGCCGAGAACCATCATGCCGTCATAGGGCGGCTGCTTGGCGGCAGCCAGCAGACTGTCGGCAATCTCATGGATTCCACGGCGCACCGCGGATTCCTCCGGGCCGGAGACCGTAACCATCAACTGATCGGCAAAAGGCGGATCACGCCGCAGCTGCCGAAGGCGCACTTCACCACGGTAAAACCGCTCATAATCCTGTGCGGCAGCCGCCTGAATCACATCGTTATCCGGTGTATACGTCTGAATAACGGCCCGCCCCTCTTTACTGCCGCGCCCGGCACGTCCCACTACCTGCGTCAACAGGCTGAATGTCCGTTCAGAAGCACGGTAATGATCCACATACAGCGACAGATCCGCCGCCAGAACACCCACCAGTGTTACATTTTCAAAATCCAATCCCTTGGCTACCATTTGGGTTCCAATCAGAATCGGTATCTTCTTCTCATCAAACTCCCGCAGAATCGCTTCATGTCCTGCACCCACCGTATCGGCATCCATCCGCAGCAGCGGCGTATCCGGAAACAGGGCGCGCAGCTCCTCTTCCACACGCTGTGTGCCAAATCCAATGTGCCGCAGCGCTGTTCCGCACTCCGGGCACTGCGATGGCGCAGGCTGGGAATAGCCGCAATAGTGACACATCAGTCGGCCGTTGGCACTGTGATAAGTAAGATACACACTGCAGCGGGGGCATTGTGGCACAAAGCTGCAATTTGGACACAACAGCTGGCGGCTGCTGCCGCGGCGGTTCAGGAAGAGAATACTCTGCTCTCCCCGCTCCAGATTGGCTTTCAGTTCTTCATAAAGCGGCTGGCTGACAGCGGTCAGGTTTCCCTGCCGCAGCTCACGGCGCATATCCGCAATAATGACACGGGGCAGCCGACGTTTATTATACCGCTGGCGCAGCAGTGCCAAATGATAGTCGCCCTGCCGGGCATGCCATGCCGATTCCACCGTAGGCGTGGCGGAGCCAAGCAGCAGATGGCAGCCTTCTGTCACGCAGCGGTACTTGGCGATGTCCCGTGCGTGATAGCATGGGGCCCGCTCGGATTCATAGGAACTCTCCTGCTCCTCATCCATAATGATCAGGCCAAGATTCTGCAGCGGCGCAAATACCGCGCTGCGTGTGCCAAGTACCACGGTGGCCTCGCCCTTTCGGATCCGCTTCCACTGGTCATAGCGCTCTGTCATACGCAAACCGCTGTGCAGCAACGCCACACGGTCTCCGAAATAGGCGGTAAAGCGGGCCATCATCTGCGGTGTCAGCGCAATCTCCGGGACAAGGATCATCACGGATTTTCCCCGTCCAAGCAGCTCCTGCACCAACTGAATGTACACCAGTGTTTTGCCGCTTCCTGTAACACCCTGCAGCAGCGTTACACCGCCACTGCCGTTGTCCACGCGGTGAAGAATATCCTCATAAGCCTGCTGCTGCTCGCCATTCAGTGTAATGGGTTCTGGCTTTACAGGGCACATTCTCTCTGCAATACGATAAGCTTCCTGTGTACGCAGCGCGATAATGCCGCGTTTTTCCAGCGCAGTGACGGTCTGACGAGAAACACCGGTAAAATAGCACAGCTCATGGACGGCAGATTCTCCTTGCTGCAGCAGAAACTGCACGGCATCATGCATACGAGGCGCCGTTTTCTGATGGTTCTGCGCCCAGCGCTGCGCCTCATCCGGTAATAGCTGCAGCTTGGCAAGCTGCACGGTTTTGTCCTGCACGCTGCGGCGGCTGATCGTCTGATGAGAAACTAGTCCTCGCTTTTCCAGACTGCGCAGCAGCACCGGCGCCTGCTCACCGCAACTTTTCTGTATTGCCTCCAGTTCCTGAGGTCCATCCGACAGCAGCTGATAGATGGCCGCTTCGCGGGGGGGCAGCACCATATCCGTCAACTTGCCGGTCAACTGCCACTGCTCGCGGTAGCGATACCATACGGCGGCAGGCAAAATTGTACGGATTGCGTCGTAAAACGTGCAGAAATACCGCTGACGCATCCAGAGTGCCAGCTTGATCTCACGACGGGTGATCACCGGCTCACCGTCCAGATTCAGGCGCAGTGCTTTCAACGGAGCGGAGATCATTTCCTGCTGCAATGAAAGTACGACCCCCTCGCTGGTACGGTTGCCACGACCAAAGGGCGCCAGCACACGGCATCCCACACTGAGCTCCATATCGGAGGGCACCAGATAAGAGTAGGGTTTATCGATGGCGTATGTCGCAGCTTCCACGGCGATTTTAGCGATCTGCATCGTCCCTGCTCCTTTTCTTTGTTACTCCTGAATGGAGGAATCGATGGTGCTGGCGTCAAACTTTCCCTCAGCCACCTCGTTGATTGCCATGGTAACCGGCTTATCGTCGAGATGCTCGCCGTTTACCTCAGCATCGGCGGCGATCTGGCGGGCACGGCGAGCCACCACGTTGACCATCATATAGCGGTTGGGCACATAGCTTTGAAGCTGGTTCATTGCGGGATAAAGCATAGACATAACGGTATATCTCCTTTTTGAAATAAATTTTCTTACTGGTTCAGATCCTCGATACGGTCAGCAGGGCGGCAATGTTCGGCCAGCATAATGGCGCGCAACTCCTTTACCGCATTGTCCACCGTATCGTTGACGACAAAATAATCGTAGTGGCCGGCGTTTTGCAGCTCGACCTTGGCGCGCAGCAAACGCTTCTGCACCTTTTCCGGGGAATCGGTACCGCGGGCGGACAGACGGCGCTCCAGCTCCTCCCATGAGGGAGGCGCAATGAAAATACGCACCACATCGGGCCGCACCTCATGCACTTGTGTCGCGCCCTGAATCTCAATGTCCAGGATCACGTCCTTGCCTGCCGCCATTGCCTCATCCACATACTTTTTGGGCGTTCCATAAAAATTGCCCACATATTCGGCATATTCCAGAAATTCGCCGTCCATGATCCACTGGCGAAAGGTTTCAGGCTCGATAAAATGATAGTCAACGCCGTGCCTTTCTCCCGGCCGTGGTGAACGTGTAGTGGCGGACACGGAGAAATACAGATCGTCACGATCCTGAAACAGCGCTCCCAGAACCGTGCTCTTTCCCACACCTGACGGGCCGGAAATAATAAATGTTTTACCTTTTTTCACCAAAATTATCCCTCTTCCTCTGTAAAATCCTGCGGTGTCATACCGAGGCGCGGCGCCAGCCGTTCCGTACCGAGTGCAGAGAGCACCACATGGTCGCTGTCCATGATCAGCACAGACGCCGTTTTTCGTCCATAGGTGGCGTCGATCAGCATCCCGCGATCGCGTGATTCCTGCACCAGCCGCTTGACAGGGGCGCTATCCGGACTGACGATGGCGATTAGACGCTGCACCGACACCAGATTGCCGAAGCCGATATTCACCAACTGCATATTACCCACCTCATTCGATGTTCTGAACCTGCTCGCGGATCTTCTCCACCTCGGCCTTCATATTGACCACATCCTGCGTGATGCTTAGGTCATTGCATTTGGAGCCGATGGTGTTGCATTCGCGGTTGACCTCCTGAATCAGGAAATCCAGCTTGCGGCCCACCGGCTGATCGCTTCCCAGCATGGTACGCAGCTGCGCGATGTGGCTGCGCAGACGGACAGTCTCCTCGTCCACGGCGATCTTATCGGCAAAAATGGCAGCCTCAGTCAGAATACGGCTCTCATCAATGGTTGTGGACTGGAGCACCTCCTGCATGCGGGCCATCAGCCTTTCGCGGTATGCCGCTACAGTCTGGGGCGAGCGCTCCTCGACCTTGCCGACCACTGTTTCAATGGTGGTGACCCTGCCGGAAATATCCTCGCTGAGCTTCTGCCCTTCCACGGCACGCATGGCATTATACGCGGCCAGCGACTCATCCAGCACGGTGCAGATGTCTCCGGCCACGGACTCCATGTCCTCTTCCGCCTTTGTCACGGTCAGCACATCGGGGAATTTGGCCAGCGCCACAGCGGTCAGATCGTCCTTCAGGCTGAACATTTCACTAAGGCGGGACAGTGCATCGTAATAGCCGCGCGCCAGCGGCTCATTCAGAGAAACTACCGTTTCATCCGCCCCGGTAGCATCAATGGTGATAAAAACATCCACCTTGCCGCGGGATACTGCCTTTTGCACCCGCGCTTTGACGGCATCCTCCACAAAAATGTAGGTACGGGGCACCTTGACGGTGCAATCCAGGTAGCGGTTGTTGACGGAACGCACCTCAACGGTGATATCACGGCCGTGCAGCGTCTGCCGCGCCCGACCATAGCCTGTCATGCTCTTGACCACGTTATTTCCTCCCTTTCAGGCAGCAGCGCCGCCATTACGATTCAGCAACAGTAAAAGTATCCGCCGCCTGGGCAGCAGGATAGCGCAAGACACAGCGGCAAACAGGGATTCATATGGCAGCTGCCGGTACTGACAGGGCCATAGCCGTCAGGGCGGTAGGCTGTCTGCCGCCCCTCCGCCATATCCAGTGCACGCTGATACTCTGCGTTGCCGGGATCCATCTGTACCGCCGTTTGGTAATAGCGCTTCGCCTCATCCATCCAACCACGGCGCGTGCACACCGCACCCTTAAGGAAATTCCATTCGGCGTTATGATCCTGCATGGCATTGAGCAGCTCTTCCGCCAAATTCAGATTGCCCTGCTGGATCGCCATTCGTACACGCTGATAGGGTCCGGTATAGGATTGATACCCGGCATACCCGCCGCCATAACCCGCGCCGCCGTAAGATGTGCCGTATCCGCTGCCTGCGCTGCCGGACGATGCCCGTTTGCGTTGGCTTTGGATCTCCTCATAGGCTTCGTTGATCTCTTTCATCCGCTCCTGCGCCAGATCGGCCAGCGGATTATCGTGATAATTGTCCGGGTGGTATTTCCGGGCAAGGTTGCGATAAGCCTTTTTTACCTCGTCATCAGTTGCCGTACTGGGTACTCCCAGCACCTGATAGGGATCACGCACGAGGGTGTCCCCCTTTCTTTCGTTGAACTTGCGTTTTTTTGCGGAAAGTACCGTCCAGAACAGCGGTTCCTACCGCGTAAAGGCCCTGATAGACCGTACTTTCGATCACAGGCCCGTATGCGCCGAAATCCCACAGCTCAAAGGCGGCGGCCATGGCGCGAATGGAGCTGTCCAGCGTCTGGGACAATTCCTGCCGCGCCGTATCCGTCAATGTATCGCCGGGGAGTCCATAGCGCAGAGGCAGCGGATTATAGCTGCCGGTTTTCACATCTTTCTTTAAGTCATCTGCCGCGTCTATCAGATAGATCCAGCGGCCCAGATGGTACAGCAGCTGCGCCAACACCCGGCGCTTTGTCGGATCGGTCACCTCGTCAGCGGCACCGGCCAACAGCTGCGCAAAGGTATCCGCCGGTGCATCCAGCGATGTACCCCGCTCCGCCTCCAGATGTGACAGTACCTCCAAATGCCGCTGCGTATCAGCGTCAAAGGTCGGGCGGAGCAGACGCGCCTTTTTGTATGCCCGGTGCAGCAGTGCTGCCGCTGCACGGTATTTCAGGCCGCCCCAAAAACCGTGGTCGGCAATACCATCCCTGAGCTGCCACCATGTAAGGATCACACTGATATCCGCCGCCAGATCAAAGGCAGAGCTGCCGCAGGAGCACAGGCGGCCCCGGATGGGGTGCGCAATGCACCGTCTAGTGCAGTCGGTTTCCTCTCCCTCTGACAGCAAAATAGCCAAAAACGTCAGATCATAATTCAGGATCATACGACCCGCCGTGCCGTAGCGGCGGCCCAAGGTATGACACAGGCCGCAATATGCGCTCTCAAAGCGCTGCTGCTCCTGCGCAGTCAGCTGCCGGGCAGAGGGAAGCACATATCCGAACATCAGAACAGGCGCAGGATCTGATAGGTCAGCAGCTCTTTCTTCCGTGCATGACGGTCATAGAGCACACAAGGGATGAAGCTGACAACAAAAGCGCCAATGGCAATGGTATATCGTAGGCTTTCTGTCAATCCCTCCGACAGGAAATATCCCAGCAGAAACAGCACCACCGGCAGCACATAAACCAGCGCCACCACACCAAAAATTTGCCTGGTGCTGCTCTCCACCACTACCTTGTCACCCGGCTGAGCACCAACGGTATTTCGCGCCCGCGCCTTGATCGCCGCGCCTGTCATACCGCAGCCTGCACATTCCTCGCAGTCATGGCCGCAGGCCGTCTTGCGGGGTACGGCGATCTCCGCATAGCCGCCGCCCAGATCTTTTTCAACTGTTGCGATCTGTGTCATTGTTGCACTGTCCTTTCCGGAAAACTGGTTTATCTGTTTACTCTGCCGCTGGCCGACGCCGTGCTGCCGGTAACCGTATCTCCGCTGCCAGCGGTAACGGTACTGCTCTCATCCGGTGGCGACTCACGCTTTGTCACCACAACGGTCACCTCATAGCTGCCGCGAATTGTCAGTGCGGAGTTGCTGCCGGTGGTAACCACGGCAGGCAGTACATATTCACCGGCCTCTGTGATCTCACTGAGATCCACGCGCACATGTACATCCGCCGCCGTTGCATTCTGTACAGCCTCTTCGCTGCCCCAAATCGTTACGTCCAGCGGCTCGCTCACCTCTGCGCGCAGTCCATCGGCCACGCCCTCACAATTGATGCTGTCCACTGTAACCGTTCCCTCTGTGGTGCCGTTGACCGCCACGGTAACGACCGCTTCTGTGGTACCGTCTGCTGTGGTAACACCCGCCGGGAGCTTAATAGTATAAGAATAGGGGCCGTTCAGTCCGGGAACCAGATCCTCTACATATATCTTATCCAGCGTGACTTTGCTGATCTCATCCAGCATCGACCGCTCGCCCACCAACGTGACGGTACGAGGTTGGATATCCAGCGAAACAGAGTCCATCAGCTCCACGCCGACCAGATCCACATCTAACGGCACCTCCTTGGTGGTACGCACAGGAACGGTGACCTGAATCAGCTTGGTGGAAGCACGGATATTATCATTATAAACCGGCACGTCGTTATAGTCATACAGTGTATATTCCACTGTTTTGATCAGCGTATCGGTGGCACCGCCGATATTGACCGACACCTTGGCATAGCTGACGTTCAGCATGTCCTCCCGTTCGGCCCGCAGAACCAATGTGGTGGGATCGATTGAAATATCGCCGGTGAAATAGCCGTCGGCCACCTGTCCGTTGACTTCTGTTCTGATGGGGACCTCCTTGGAATACAGCTTGCCCACGGTAACCGTAATGTTATATAGACTCTGATACTTTACCGTTACGTTCTTGCTGGGAAAATCGTTGGGAAAGATCACGCTGTATTTCAGTGTCTGCACACCGGCGGTGGTAATACTGCTGGTATCCGCCACGATCCGCACCTTGGAGGTATCCAGCTGCATCAGATCCTTTCGGGTCCCCTCCAGTTTAAGATCCACTGTGGTATCATAACCGGAAAGCAGCATCAGACCGTTTTCCGCCAAAGTCGTATCCTCGTTGGTAAATTCCACCGGGATATCCTTCACATCCACTGTGGACTCAGGGGACACATATACCTCCATATAGATCCACAGCGCCAGCGTGACCATTGCGGCAATCACGATCTGCATAACCTTGCGGCTTTTAATCTTCTTCTCCATCATCGTCCGCCTCCTTCCCCAGCTTCTTCAGAAACGCCAAGACCGGCAGACGCTGCGGCTGCTCGTCCGTTTCCTCCTCAGGCGGCATCAGCTCGTTGCGAAGCAGCTGACTGAGCGTTTCGGGCATCAGATGCCGCTTGAGCATGCCGCCGATGGCCACGGATATGGAGCCTGTCTCCTCCGACACGATGACCACCACCGCATCGGAATTTTCGCTCATACCGATGCCGGCGCGGTGGCGCATGCCCAGATCGCGGCTGAGATTCACATTCTTGGACAAAGGCAGCATGCATCCGCCGCCGATGATCCGTCCATGGCGGACGATCACCGCGCCATCGTGCATGGGCGCCTTGACAAAGAAAATATTCTTCAAAAGTTCGCTGACCACAGCGCAGTCCAGCTCTGTGCCGGTGCGAACGATATCATCCAGATTAATATTGCGTTCAAACACCATCAGCACACCGGTTTTTGTGCGGCTCAGTTCGCTGCAGGCCACCACCGTCTGGTCAATCGCCTTCTCCAGTTCGGTGATCTCCTTCTCCGGACGAAACACACGCATAAGCCGAAGATTCTTGCTGCCCAGCTTTTCCAGAATCTGGCGGATCTCCGGCTGAAACAGAATGATCAGCGCCAGAATACCCATCTCCGCTACATGACTCAGCACATAGTAGACAGCGCGCAGATCCATAGCCTTGGCCGCCAACAGGGCCAGCAGAAAAATGCCCACACCCTTGAGAATATTTTCTGCTCGTGTACTCTTTACCAGCGACAGCAGCTTATAGACCAGGAAAAATATGATCGCCGCATCCACCAGATCCGTGATCTTCAGAAGCGATAAGTATCTCCCAATATCTTCCATCAATGTCAGTATCTTATCCATAGTGGGTTTCATCCCCTCCCGGGTGCGTTTTACGCATACCAATAGATATTAACATTATATAAAAGATATTGGGAAAATGCAACAAAAATTCTGTGACCAGAGTGTTACATTTTACGAAGGGTGGTTTGTAACATCTGTACGAACTGCGTTACCTGCGCCGGTGTGTTGAAGGCGGAGGGACTGAAACGAACCGTACCGGTTTTCAGTGTTCCCGCCGTGCGGTGGGCCAGCGGCGCGCAGTGCAGTCCGGAACGGAGCGCCACACCGCGTCGGGCCATGGCTTCCCCCAGCTCCTCGCAATCCGTTCCCTCCACGATGAAGGAAAGAACCCCCGTCTGATGGCGGAAGCCATCGCACCAGAACAGGCGGATTCCCTCGGTTTGCCGCAGCAGCTTTACCGCTTGCGCCGTCAGGCGGCGTTCATGGGCGGCAATGGTTTCCATACCAGTGCGCTGCACATAGCGGATCCCTTCCAGAAGTCCCGCGATACCTGGCATATTGTGGGTACCGCTTTCCAGCCTGTCAGGCAGCATCTCCGGCATGGTCTGCAATCTTGACAGACTGCCGGTGCCGCCATACAAAAGCGGTACCGCCTCATGTCCGCACAGCAGTAACCCCGTTCCCTGCGGGCCATACAGTCCCTTGTGCCCCGGCATGGCGATAAACGCCGCATGCAGCCGGTCCATACGGACCGGCAGAATCCCGGCCGACTGCGAGGCGTCCAGCACAAAGGGCACCCCTGCTTCAGCGCACAACGCCGCCATCTCCTCCACCGGCTGAATACAGCCAAACACATTGGACACATGGTTGCAGATCACCACATCGGCTCCATGACTCAGCGCCGCTTTCAGCTCTTCTATCGTCCTGTCCGGCTGAAAGGGCGGCGTATCCAGCACCGTCAGCGTCACATTGGGAATAGCGTGCAGCGGACGGGTAACGGCATTATGCTCATATCCGGTAATCACCACCCGGCTGCCGGACTGCACCAATGTGTGGATGGCAATATTCAGGCCATGGGTGGCGTTTCCTGTAAAGACCACATTGGATTCATCCTCCACACCAAACAGCTCTGCCGCCGCTGTGCGGCAGGTATAGTCCATTTCCTCCGCTAATCTGGTCGCCCGATGACTTCCCCGTCCGGGTGAGGACATGGCGTTGACCGCTCGTGCCATAGCACAGCGGACTGCTGCCGGCTTTTCCAGCGTGGTGGCCGCAGAATCAAGATAGATCACAGCGTCACCTCCCTATACCCGCCGCCGTCATGCCTTAGAACACGTTCCGGCGTCAGGCCGGCCTGCCGCAGCCGCAAAAGCGCGGCTTCACTATCCGCCGCAGAAACACGCACCGCGTAGGCACAACCCTGATGGGACAGCTCCACCGGCAGGCGCTGCACACTGGCACGGAATCCGCCGCTGTTGAGTACACGGGCCGTCCGCTGCGCCTGCGTGGCGGACCGCACCATAAATAGATCATATTCCATGGTACACCTCCTCCATTTCAATATATGAAATCGGTGCAAGGGTGGTCACCATAGATACAGGCACCCATATAAAAAGGGACATACTGTCTTATCAGACAGTATGTCCCTTCGTAGTGGGATTCTCTTTTTGCTATCACACCAATACGGCGCGGCGGAAGACCTTCTTGCCCTTGCGGAGCACAACGCCGTCGCCGGTGAACTGCTCGCAGCCAAAGGTTGTCTCAATGGCGGAAACTTTCTCATCATTGACGGTAACGCCGCCCTGCTGCACCAGACGGCGAGCCTCGCCCTTGGAGGCAGCCAGACCGCATTTGACCAGCAACGTCAGCACATCAATGGAACCGCCGCCGAAATCGTCATTGGTCAGCTCGGTGGTGGGCATATTCTCAGTATCACCGGTGCCGGAGAACAGGGCACGGGAGGCAGCCTTGGCCTTCTCGGCTTCCTCTTCGCCGTGTACAAGCTTGGTCAGCTCATAGGCCAGGATCTCCTTGGCCTCGTTCAGCTGAGAACCCTCCCACTTATCCATTTTATCGATCTCCTCCAGCGGCAGGAACGTCAGCATTCGGATGCATTTGAGTACATCGGCATCGCCCACATTGCGCCAGTACTGGAAGAATTCAAAGGGACTTGTCTTGTTAGGATCCAGCCATACGGCACCCTTGGCGGTCTTACCCATTTTCTTGCCCTCGGAGTTCATCAGCAGGGTGATGGTCATGGCATGGGCGTCCTTGCCCAGCTTGCGGCGGATCAGCTCGGTGCCGCCCAGCATATTGCTCCATTGGTCATCGCCGCCAAACTGCATGTTGCAGCCATAATGCTGGAACATGTAGTAGAAATCATAGCTCTGCATGATCATGTAGTTGAACTCCAGAAAGCTCAGACCGCGCTCCATACGCTGCTCATAGCAGCGGGCACGCAGCATATTGTTTACGCTGAAGCATGCGCCCACCTCGCGCAGCAGCTCGATATAGTTCAAAGGCTTCAGCCACTCGGAGTTATACAGCATCATAGCCTTGCCCTCGGAGAAGTCGATAAAGCGTTCCATCTGGCGTTTGAAGCACTCGGCGTTATGCTTGATAGCATCCTCGGTCAGCATCTGGCGCATGTCGGTACGGCCGGATGGGTCGCCGATCAGCGTCGTGCCGTCGCCGATCAGGGCGATAGGCTTGTTGCCCGCCATCTGCAAACGCTTCATCAGGCACAGCGCCATGAAGTGCCCCACATGCAGGGAGTCGGCTGTGCAGTCAAAGCCAATGTAGAACGTGGCCTTTCCGTTGTTGACCATCTCGCGGATCTCTTCCTCATTCGTGACCTGTGCGATCAATCCACGGGCCACCAGTTCTTCATAGATTCCCATTTTCCTTGATTCCTTTCTCTTAATTGCAGTCTGGTTAAATGTGCGGCCATATAGGGGCGCAAACAAAAACGCCCCCTGCCATATGACAGAGGGCGACAATAGCGCGGTACCACCTCAGTTCACCATATCCTCACGGAATATGGCCTCGTCGGGTGCTGACACACCCTATCGCTGTAACGGGCGAACCCGACACTCCCTATTGACCCCAATCAGGCTTTCAGGAGGCTGCTCCGGGATGTATTCACGCATTTCGCCCTCTCCCCCTTTCACCATGCGGGGGCTCTCTTGGCAGCTGCGAAGCGCGCTACTTCTTCCTTTCATCGCGGTGGCAATATAAATTTGCCCTTATTGTAGCAGATTTTTTTGGTTTGTCAACTGTTTTTTCCTGCAGAGAAAGCCAATGCCGCTTATGACAGAGATTCACGGAATTTTTCCGCCTGAAGCAACAGCTCCTCCGCGCCCTTCAGCATGGTATCCGTGACCTGGCTGCCGCCCGTAAGTCGGGCCAGCTCCTGTCGACGCTGTTCTCTGTTCAAGCGAAGCACGCGGGTAAAGGTGCGGCCGCCCGCTTCACCCTTTTCCACTGAAAAATGCGTATCCGCCATGGCGGCCAACTGAGGCAGATGGGTCACACACAGCACCTGCTTGCAGCGGCTGATGCGCGCCATCTTTTCCGCCACCCGCTGAGCCGCACGGCCGCTGACGCCGGTATCCACCTCGTCAAACACCAGCGTTCCCACCATATCCTGTTCAGACAGCACATTTTTCATGGCCAGCATAATGCGTGCCAACTCGCCTCCGGAGGCAATACGGTTGATTGGCTTCAGCTCTTCGCCCAGATTGGCGGACATCAAAAATCGCACCTGATCCATGCCTGTGGGATCCAGCGCCTTTTCGGCGAAGTCCACCTGAAAGCGGATCTTCCCCATATCCAGCTGCTGCAGCTCTGCCAGAATTGCCTGCGACAGCGTTTCGCCTGACGCCCTGCGGGCCGCGGACAGTTCCTCTGCCGCCTTCCGCGCTGCTTTCTCCGCTTTGATACAATCCTTTTCCAGCCGCTCCAACGCATCCCCGGCATAGGCGATATCATCCAGCTCTTTCCGGCATTTGTCCAGATAGGCCAGCATGTCCTCCACCGTGGCGCCATATTTCTTCTTCAGGCGGTAAAGCTGATCCAGACGTCCCTCCACCTCATCCAACTCATTTGGTGAAAAATCGAAACTCTCGCGCTGATCCGCCACCGAGTCTGCAATGTCATACACCTCGCTGTATACACTTTCCAGCCGGTCATACAGCGATGCAAACTGCTCATCCAGATGGCGCACGGTTCCCAATGCCTCCTGTGCCTGCCGCAGCTGGTTCAGAACGCCGCTGCCATCATCGCCACCGTTCAGGGCATAATCAGCACCGGATACTGCGGAAATAAATTTTTCGGCATTGCGCAGCAGATTGCGGCGTCCCTGCAGCTCTTCTTCCTCGCCCGGCTTCAGTTTGGCACGCTCCAGCTCGTTGATCTGAAACTGCAATGTATCCATTCGCCGTGCTTTTTCTGCCTCATCCATTTGTAAGGCATTCATTTTGCGTCTTATATCTGTTAAGGCATTATACTTGTCTGTATATGCATTTGATAGGTTTTCCACCTTTCCAAAGCTATCCAGATACGCCAGATGCTGTTCTTCATCCAGCAGCTGCTGTCCATCATGCTGGCCGTGAATATTGACCAAATGGCTCCCCAGTACCCGCAGCTGCGACACCGTAACAGGCCGCCCGCCTACCCGACAGACATTTTTCCCATCCGTAGCGATCTCACGCTGCAGCATCAGATTACCATCCTCGTCCGGCATGATCCCCAAATCAGCGCACAGCTCGGGAGCTACATGAGAAAACAATGCGCTGACAAAAGCCTTGTCCGCACCGGTACGGATCAGGTCGCGGGAAGTCCGCTGCCCCAGAACGGCACTCATGGCATCGATCACAATGGACTTGCCGGCGCCTGTTTCACCTGTCAGCGCGTTAAATCCCGGTTCAAAAGCGATCTCCGCCTCTTCAATGATGGCAATATTCTCAATATGAAGCAGTTCCAGCATCCCATTCCCGCCTTTCAGCGCAGCATCTGTTTTACCTGTTCACAAAAATCCAATGCGTGGGTATTGTCATGAAATACCATAAAAATCGTATCGTCACCGGCCAGCGTTCCCACGATGTCCGTATCTTCCATATTGTCCAGGGCAAAAGCCGCACCCTGCGCCATACCGTTAATGGTGCGCAGTACCACCATATTCTGAGCAGCATCCACGCTGACCACGCTCTCGCGGAAGATCGTGCGCAGCTTGTCGGCAAAATTCAGCTTGGTCTTCTGCACAGACACGGCATATCTGTAACGCCCCTGCCCGGATGGTTCCTTTACCAGATGCAGCTGCTTGATGTCGCGGGAAATCGTTGCCTGTGTAGAACGGATGCCCAGTTCATTCAGGCGCTGCAGCAACTGCTCCTGTGTTTCAATGGCTTCTTCGCTGATAATCTGCAGCAGCTTTTCCTGACGGATGTTTTTCATTTCTCGCAGCCTCCCATCTTATAGTCCAGGATCTCGCAAAAGCTCTTTTTACTCAGCCGCACAAGACCCATAGCAAATTTGGATTGCCGTACCCGAACCCGATCGCCGTTTTTCAAAGAAAATGCCTTGCCGCCGTCAGCCGAAAGATAGACAAATTTTCGATTGGCATCCGCCGTTTCGATCGTGATCACATGCTCCGGCGAAAGCACATAGGAGGTTGCCCGGGTAGAGTGGGGGCAAATCGGCGTAATGAGCAAATTGCGAGCCGTCGGCTCCACGATGGGGCCGCCCGCCGCCATGGAATATCCCGTGGAACCGGTAGGCGTGGAGATCACCACGCCATCGCCCGTAACCTTGGTGAGCCGGCCTTCTTCTGTAAAGATATCCAACCTTACAACCCTCGCCACAGAACCCTTTGATACCACAGCGTCATTTAGGGCAATGTTGCTGTATACCGCATTGCCGCTGCGGAAAATGGTCACATCCAGCATCATGCGGGACTCCACCGTGAAATCCCAGTTCTGCAGATCGCGCAGACGATCCAGTTCGTTGGCTTCCAGCTCCGACATAAAGCCGAGACTGCCCAGATTGATGCCCAATACCGGTACATTGTGCAGTGCCGCCGTACGGCTCAGATGCAGGATCGTACCATCGCCGCCGAAAGCGATCATCAGGTCGGCCGATTTGATCTCCTGCTGCAGCTGCCGCACCGGCACACCCAGCTCATCACCATAGCCATCCCGGTGAAATGGCAGGCACACCACGGTTTCAAAACCGATCCCCTCCAGAATGGTTTTGGAGCTTCTGGCTACCTTCAGTTCACTGTCACGATAGGGATTCGGACACAGGATCACTTTCTTTTTCACTGCGCTTCTCCCTCCTTCAATGTCTCATGGGATGCAGCTACCACCGCGCGGAGGTCTATATCCGCATCCGGTTCCTCCGATTTGCGCAGATATCCGAGATATTCAATGTTTCCCTCAGGGCCGCGAATCGGTGAATATGTAATGCCAAGTACTGTAAAGCTATTTTCCTTTGCGTGCACGAGGAAGTGCTCCAGCACCTCAAGATGCACGGCGCCATCACGCACAACACCCTTTTTGCCCACTTTTTCACGGCCGGCTTCAAACTGCGGCTTGATCAGGCAGGCGACCTCGCCGCCCTGACGAAGCAGCTGATACAGCGCCGGAAAAATCAGCTTCAGCGATATAAAGGATACATCAATGGAAGCAAAATCCAGCATTTGCGGAATCTCCTCCGCACTTAGATAGCGTGCGTTTGTCCGCTCAAGGCATACCACGCGCGGGTCGTTGCGCAGCCGCCAGTCCAACTGGCCATAGCCAACATCCACAGCATAAACCTTTTCCGCCCCGTTTTGCAGCATGCAGTCGGTAAAACCGCCGGTGGATGCGCCGATATCCGCGCAGATCTTGCCGCTGAGGGTAATGGGCCACGTCTGCATTACCTTTTCCAGCTTCAATCCACCGCGGCTCACATACCGCAGTGCAGCGCCCCTCACCTCAATAGGGGCATCATTCAACACGGCTGTACCCGGCTTATCGAAACGCTGGCCGGATACAAATACATGGCCCGCCATAATCACAGCCTGTGCTTTTTGCCGGCTTTCGGCAAGTCCGCGCTCCACCAGCAGCACATCCAGTCTTGTTTTATTGCTCATGGCACGCCTCCTCCAACGCATCCGCCACACTCTGGGCATCCAGTCCGCAATGGGTATATAGTTGGGAAATACTGCCGTGGCACGGGATCGTATCGCCCAGGTTTGTCAGCAGAAGCTTATCCGGCGCACAGCCGTGCTCGGCCAGCATCGCTGCCAGCCGCTGCCCCACGCAGCCGTTGGCCATGCAGTCCTCCAGCACCAGCAGCCGCTTTTCACGGCCCAGCACTGCCACCGTTTCCTGTTCCGGCAGCGGAACAATGGTATTCAGTTTTACGACGCGGGCCTCAATTCCCTGCAAATGCAGCAGTTCTGCGGCCTCCAGCGCCTGATTGATCAAAATCCCATAGGTCAGGATGGTACAGTCACATCCCTGCCGCAGCTGCGTAAAAGTCTCATCGCCGCAGCAGGCACGATACATTCCCTCACCGCCGCGGGGATAGCGAACTGCCACAGGGCCATCCAGTTTCAGCACCGCGCGGCGCAGCATACGCCGCAGCTCGGCAAAGCTGGAAGGACACAGCACAGTCATATGCGGCACCTGTGAAAGATACAGCACATCAAAGCAGCCATGATGCGTTTCGCCATCCGCACCTACAAGCCCCGCTCGATCCACACCCAGCACCACATGCAGCCTGTCCAGCGCCACATCCTGAAGCAGCATATCATATCCGCGCTGCAAAAAGCTGGAATATACCGCAAATACAGGAATCAACCCCTGTTTTGCCATGCCGCCCGCCATCGATACGGCGTGTCCCTCCGCAATACCCACATCAAAAAGGCGGCCGGGATATGCCTTTGCGAACGCTGTCAGGCCAGTCCCCTCTTGCATCGCGGCGGTAATGGCGCACACACGCTTCTCCTCCGCCGCCAGCTTTACCAACTCTTCGCCAAACACATGGGAAAAATCCTTGGCCGAGACGTGCAGTGTTTTCCCCGTTACGACATCGAAAGGCGGCACACCGTGATACGCCGCCGGCGATTGCTCCGCAGGAAGATACCCCTTGCCCTTTACGGTGCGCACATGCAGCAGCACCGGGCACCGCTGCTCACGCGCCCAGCGAAGCGATTGTTCCAATGCCTCCACATCGTGCCCGTCAACCGGCCCCATGTAGGAAAATCCCATGCTTTCAAACATGGAACTGCCGGGCAGCAGCGTCTTTTTCAGCGCCGTTTTGACGTCGTGGCTCATCTGGTAGACCCTTTCGCCCACTGCACCGCCGCCTAGAATTTGACGGTATTTCTTTTTAAATTCATAATAAGCCGGTTTTGTCCGCAGGCGGGACAGATGGCGGCTCACCGCCCCCACATTGGGACTGATGGACATACCATTGTCATTAAGGATCACAATCAGCGGTTCGCCGGAGGCACCGGCATTATTCAGGCCCTCAAAGCTGAGACCGCCGCCCAGTGCACCATCCCCGATCAGCGCCAGCACATCATAATTTTGATGCTGCATGGTGCGGGCCCGCGCCATACCCAGCGCGACCGACACGGAGTTTGACGCGTGACCCGCCACGAAAGCATCGTGGATACTCTCATAGGGTTTGGGAAAGCCGGAAAGACCACCCCACTGGCGCAGTGTATCAAATTCCTCGCGCCGCCCCGTCAAAATCTTGTGAACATAGCATTGATGCCCCACATCGAACACAAGCCTGTCCTGCGATGTATCAAATACCCGGTGGATCGCCACCGTAAGCTCCACTACGCCCAGATTAGCCGCCAGATGGCCGCCGGTCTTTGCCACATGCTGCACCAGAAAAGCGCGCAGCTCCTCACAAAGCGGACGCAACTGCGTTGTATCCAGCCGCTTCACATCGGAAGGGCTGTGTATTGTTTCCAACATCAGGGATCCTTCCCCCATTTCAACGATAAAGATGCAGTGCGTGCATGATCCGCGCCACGCGGTACACCACTGCGGTGCAATCATTGATGGCCACCTTTTTAAAGAGGGCCTTTCCGCCGATGGTCAGGCCGGAAATCAGTGCCGTTACGCCAATGGAGATCAACACGTTTTTTGTGTTAAAATCCCGCTGCAGCGCCGACACGATCACCGCTGCGGTAGAGCCGCTGACGATGCCGCAGATATCGCCCACCACATCATTGCACACCGAACTGACACGGTTGGCTCCGGCCAGCAGGCGGATGGCTTCCTTTCCACCCTTTTCTTTGTGGGCGGCCATAGAGTGAAACGGTTTGGGATCTGCCGCCGTCACCGCCACACCGATCATATCGAACACGATGCCCAGCGCGATAAAGGCCAGCAGCACCAGCACCGCCACCACATACCCCGCGTCGCCAAGCGCCGCAGAGGAGAAAAAGCTCAGCAGCGCGCTGAGCACCACCGCCAGAAAAAATACCCGCAGCGGCCAATGGTCATTCTTCTTTTTGGGTTTACCTTTATCACTCAAACCAAAATAACCTCACTTCAAAACAGACGAAGCTGCATCATTGATAGAAAATACTGAACAGGGCAGCATCGGAAGTAAATCTTGCGGCTTAGGTACGGGTTGGTTTTCCCCGCAGCATGCCTCTCGTCGCCGATCAGGTGGTTTCCCCTTAGTTGCTGCATCGTGGCGTTACCGCGTCACGATACCCGACTGCCACTTAGTCCGCACTGCAATCCTTCCGAGGCCCCACGCAAATGGACAGCCTAGGTGATTTCCACAGCAGTCACGCCGCCTCTTATCCTCTTTTGCAGGCAGGGTTTCAAGAAAATCGCACGCCGGCCCTGGCCGGGGCCTTTGGTGCTTCAGCTCTCCTATTCACCCTGTCCACGCAAGGCAGGCTACTCTGCACACAGCGTTCACGGCACAATGGCCGGGTAGCACCGCATTGCAGGTTTCTTGCCATCCGAAAATGGCGTCATCTGCCTCGTACACAGGTCGCTTACCGCAAGGGGAGTACGCCTGTGCACAACAGCAGGTCTCCACGGAGGCAGGGTCGGGTCCCTCATGCCATTGAGGGGCGCCCTACATCCGCAGGCGCGCATTTCGCGCGCCTCCCTCCAGCACCCACCCCAAACTGGGCGTAAGAAGCAAGCACCAGAGGTTTCACAGTTGTGCCCTTTAAAGGATTTTTAGGCCCTTCTTAGGAGACGGCAGATCTGACTAGGATACTGCGCCGCTGTTCAGTAATTTCATATCATAGCACACTTTCCTCCGTTTCGCAACTGGTTTTATGCGGAATATTCCGTATATACGATTTCTTTACATATACGCCGCATCTACGCCGCCGGTTCTGCTGCTTTTCCCTATTGCTTTCGCAGTTCTATTATGGTATCATTGGCATATGTACCAAGATATGTGGAGAGAATGAGACAACATGGTCATAACCAGCGCCAGTCTCTCCGCCAAAAAACGTATCCTGACCGCTGGCCTTTGTGGCCGGTCTGGATGTCCGCAAGCGGGCCGAGCAGGTGATGCACCAGCTGTTTGCGGCGCTGGCCATGCGGTTTGAATTCTCCCTGCAAGGGATCGAAGCATAAATGAGGTAAGTGGAAACGACGACAGGGCAGAAAGGACGGAACCAGACACATGAAGAAACGATTATTTGCGATTCTGCTGGCGCTGACGTTGGCGCTGACGCTGCTGCCGACGGCGGCCTTTGCTACAGAGGGCGAGGACGACACAAGCCTGGGAACAACATGGGGACTATGTGTTAAGTGCAAGAAAATCACTACTTTTGAGATTTTGGAAGTTGTTCGATCCCCCATCATGGAGCATGACCGTGTCTACCATTGGGTCAAAGCACAATGTACGACGTGTGGTAATGAACAGACATTTCATCCCGATGGGGCGCTAGGCAGTCACAGCGGCGGCACCGAAACGCCCACCTGCACCACGGGCAAAACCTGCGATAAATGCGGCGAGGAATACGGTATTCTGGGCCACGACTGGGGCGCGTGGCAGTCCAGCGGCGACAACAAGACCCACACCCGTTCCTGCCAGCGTGAAGGCTGCAACGCGGTTGACACGGCGAGCTGCGGCGGCGACGGCGCCGCGACCTGTGTCAAACTGGGCACATGCACCGGCTGCGGCGGGCAGTACTACGGCGGACATACCTTTCCTTCGAGGTGGGACTGGCGCTTGGACACTGACGTAGGACGGGACGCCGAATACCACTGGGTTCGCTGCCTCCACTGCGAGGAAGGGAAAGCTCACATGAGCACTCATAGCTTCAGTCCGGGCAATATGTACCTGAAGTCTGCAGCCACCTGTATCTCCCTGCCTGTGTACTACACGAACTGCGCCAGCTGCTATTACAAGGGAACGGATACTTACGTCTACCAGTGGGGCCGACTTGATCCGAACAACCACGACGGCGGCACCGAGGTGAAGAACACCAAGGCCGCCACCTGCACCGAGAAGGGCTACACCGGCGACACCTACTGCAAGGGCTGCGGCGTCAAGCTGTCTGACGGCACAGACACCCCCGCTCTCGACCACGACTGGGGCAAATGGACATCCAACGGCGGCGGCACCCACACCCGCACCTGCTCCCGTGATAAGAGCCACAGCGAAAACGGCAAGTGCTCCGGCGGCAAGGCGGACTGCTGCCACAAGGCAAAATGCGAGGTCTGCGGCGGCGCATACGGCAGCCTTGCTTCCGATAACCACAGCGATCTGAAGCACGTTCCGGCCAAGCGTTCCACCACCCGCACCGAGGGCAGCATTGAGCACTGGTACTGCTCAGGCTGCGGCAAGTATTATAAGGATGCCGGGGCCACCAAGGAGATCACCAAGGCCGACACCGTGATCGCCAAGCGATCCGGCAACAGCGGCTTCACCGGCGCCACCACCGGTGACAAGACCATCGAGAGCCCCAAGACCGGCGACGCGGGCATTGTCCTGTACATCGGCATGGCGGCGCTGAGCCTGACCGGCGGCGTGTGGCTGCGGCGGAAGGAACAATAATTCGCTTCATTCTCCTCTCCCAAAGCAGAGGTTTTAGGCAGAGAAAAGGACAGACGCAGCCGCGCCTGTCCTTTTCTCATGTGTTCTATTGTACGATATCAAAGGTTCACCTGTGTAAGTGGAGCTTTTATGCGGCGGCATGTGGTCATGCCGCCCTGCGGAGCTTTATTGAGCAGGGCGATGTGGGCGCAGCGCAGCAAGTGCCATTGGGGTGCGTCGCCCTCTACGAAATTTTTACTTATTCCGGCCCACCATGCGGTCTGCCAGCTCCCATAGGAACATATGATCCGACCAATTGGCCACAGCCGCCTTGGCGCTCTCCGTGCAGCGCTCCACCTCTCTGGCGCAGCCGTCAAGTCCCAGCACATCCACAAAGGTTACCTTGCCTTTCTCCTTATCAGAGCCGATGGTTTTGCCGAACACAGCGGCATCACCAACCACATCCAGCATATCATCCCGGATCTGGAACGCTCTGCCGATCCCATCAGCATATTTCAGCGCCTGAGAACGCATCCCCAGATTCATCTTGGCCGCAACGCAGCCAAGCTCTGCGGCACCGGAGATCATCACGCCGGTTTTCAGGCGGTTCAATTGTGTCAGGCCCTCGGCATCACCGATATCATACACCGTATCCAGCACCTGTCCGCCCACCATACCGTCCGCACCGCAGGCGCGCACCAGCACCCGCAGCGCCTCCAGCCGCGTGTCAGTGGACAGCATGGGCGCATCTAAAATCAGGCGGAAGGCCTCCGGCTGCAGGGCGTCGCCCGCCAAAACCGCCAGCGTTTCACCAAAAGCCTTGTGGCAGGTCGGCTTTCCCCGCCGCAGGTCGTCATCATCCATGCAGGGCAGATCATCGTGAATCAGGCTGTAATTATGCACCAGCTCCAGTGCGCAGCCAAAGGGCAGCGCCAAGTGCCAGTCAATGCCGCCCAGCCGGGCAAACTCCAGCGTCAGCACCGGTCGGATCCGCTTTCCGCCGCCCAGGATCGCATATCGCATAGCGTCATACAGCTTGCCATAGGACACCTTTTTGGTAAACAGGCCGTCCAGATACCGCTCGATAGCCTGCTGATATTCCTTGTATCTTGCTTCGTAATCCATATTATTCCTCACTTAAAAAATTGCTTTCCACAGGGGTACCGTCAGGCCCCTTCATCAACTTGACTACCTGCTGCTCTGCCTTATCCAGCTCGCTGCGGCACTGGTTCACCAGTTTCGTGCCCTCCTCAAACAGTTTCAGAGAATCGCTCAGGGGTGCGTCGCCCTTTTCCAGCTTTTCCACGATCTCACCCAAACGGGCCATGTTTTCCTCAAACGTCTTTTTTGCCGCCATATCTCATGCCTCCTCACCATCAACGATATGCTCCACCGTGCAGTCCAAGGCGCCCAGTCCCAACTGCACGCGGACCCTGTCACCTTCATGTACCTGCCGGCTTGTCCGCAGCACGGTTCCATCCTCCGACTGTGCCATGGCATAGCCGCGGCCCAACACCTTCAGAGGACTGAGCGCATCCAGCGAAGCCGTCAGTGCCGCAAAATGCTGCTGCCGGCTGCTTAGCTGCCGGTGCGCCGTAAGCCCCAAGTGCTGCTGTACACTGTCCAGCTGCATCCGCTTATCCTCAACAAAAGCCATAGGGTCTCTCATCACCCGCTTGACAGACAGCGCTTTCAACTGGACATCCGCCTTTTCCAGCGTGTTCAGCGCTCCCTGCGCCATAGACCGCGCTGCACCTTCCAACCGCTTGAAAAGCTCGGCCTGATCAGGTACGGCAATTTCTGCCGCATTGGACGGCGTGGACGCACGGCGATCCGCTACAAAATCGGAAATCGTCACATCCGGCTCATGACCTACTGCCGAGATCACGGGAATCTCCGAAGCAAAGATCGCCCGTGCCACTCGCTCATCATTGAATGCCCACAGATCCTCAATGGATCCGCCGCCCCGTCCCACGATCAGTACATCCGCCAACTTCCAGCGGTTTGCGTAGCGGATCGCGCCCACGATCTCCGGCGGGGCCTCCACGCCCTGTACCCGTACCGGCAGCAGCAGCACCTTGGCAATGGGATAGCGCCGACGCAGAATGCGGATCATGTCGTGCACCGCCGCGCCTGCCGATGAGGTGACGATGGCAATCCGCCGTGGGTAGGCCGGCAGCGGCTTCTTATGGGCGGGATCAAACAGTCCCTCGCTGTTCAGCTTTTCTTTCAGCTGCTCAAAGGCCACATACAGATCACCAATGCCGTCAGCCGACAGTGACGTACAGTAAAGCTGATAGGCACCGTCACGGGGATATACGCTGATGCGGCCGCCGGCAATGACCTGCATACCGCTCTCAGGGCGAAAGCGCAGTCTTGCCGCACTGCCGCGGAACATAACGCAGCGAATGGCGCTCTCGCCATCCTTCAATGTGAAATAGTGATGGCCGGATGGATAGACCTTATAATTGGACAATTCCCCCCGGATCAGCAGCTCATTGAGCTGCGGGATACCGTCAATGACCTGTTTGAGATACTGGTTGACTTCCGTCACGCTGAAAACATGCTGTTCCATAGTGTCTCCTGTAAAGCACCCGCTAACGCCGCAGTGTAAAAAAGGGCAGGGCCAATGCCCCGCCCTCGATCCGGCTGCTTATTCCTTGATCTCCTGCCGCAGGAAGCTGCCCAAAATACCGTTGACAAATTTTGCCGTTTCCGGTTCGTCATACTTGCGGGTCAGCTCCACCGCCTCATTGATGGCGACACCGTGTGGAATATCCGGCATATACATGATTTCATACATAGCCAGACGCATGATGGCTGAAGCCACCAGCGAAATGCGCTCAAAGCGCCATCCCTTGGCATATTTTTCAATATAGGTGTCCAATTCAGCAGCATGCTCCGCCACACCGGATACCAGCCGGCGGATATAGTCCTCCTGCTTGGCATTGGGGTGCTCGGCATACAGTGCACACTCCGGCGCCAGCTCTGCGAATTTCTCCGCAGACAGGTAATGCTCCAAAAACTCTTCAATGGGCATGTCGGTAAAGCTCAGCTCAAACGCCAGATGCATGGCGATCTCACGGGCGGTATTGCGCGTCATATTCTTCTCTCTCTTTTTCGTTTAGTTGAAGCTGATCCCGCCCACATGGACGTTTACAGCGGACACCGCATAGCCGGTGGTACTCTCCAGTGCCTGATAGACGGCATTCTGCGTCTTTTTGGCCACTTCACCAATGGTACATCCGTAACGCACGGTGATGAACACGTTGACCATAATAGCATCGCCGTCCATCTCCACGCGGATCCCCTTGGCCGTCATTTTTTTGCCGCCCATAAAGTCCGACACGTTGCTGCCCAGCAGGCCGGTCACATTCTCCACCTCCAGCGCGGCGGCGGAAGCAATGGACGCTACCACTTCTTCAGAGATCTGAATAGTACCCAGTTCTTCCTGATGGGTCATGTACTCTTTATTTTCAGGCATATTGGTTGTGCCTCCTTGCAATTAAACTCATTCGTACATATCAGTATACCATTACCCGTCGGAAATTACAACAACAATTTGCGGCGGAAAAAGATGTTTTTGATGGAAAGTATGTGTAGAAGCCGACACTCACATCAGCCGTACATAAGGCGGGGCGATCACACCCCGCCTTGCTCATCATACCGGCTTTTAATCCGCCTCCATGATCTTGATTTGTCCCGCAGTATACTGGGTCTCGTTGACCACAATATCCTTGATGCGGGCCACATCAGTAGCGTCAAGGCCGTCCTCGCCGGCATCCACCACCACACTGCATGAATCCGTGCCCATAAAAACCACACAATCGGCATAACCCTTGGCGGTTACCAGATTCTCGATCTGAGACTCCGCCACGGTATAGCCGGCCAGTACCTGCAAGGTCTGACTCGCCTCATTGCACACCTCTTCGGTGGCATTCTCATCCACTTCCGCCTCCTGCAGCATACTAATGGCACTGTCCCGCGCCTGCTTGCGGCTCAGCCGAGCCGTGGCAAAATAGTCATTCTCCGCGGCGGTATCCTCCGTCACCGAAACACCATTGCCGTTTTCGTTGACCAGTGTGGCCTGCCCGAGGATCTTATCGGTCTGGGCCACATTTCCAGCGTAGCGCCAGTTCAGATAGACCGACGCTCCCACCAGCACCAGCACCGCCAACACCACTGCCGGTCGTTTCCAGTTCTTCTTCCATTGGATCTTCATACTTTGCCCTCCTGCTTTCCACTATTATATTCTCATTTCCACTGCACCACTGTGATCCTGTCGCTGCCAAGTCCGGTCAGCACCGATACCGCCTCAATAACTGCCAGATGCACGCCGCTGTCGCTCGCTCCCTGACATACCACAACGGCTCCCTGATATACCGGATAGGTCTGCTCTGTTACCACCACATCCTCATAGCCGCTTCCGCGGTTCAACGTCACCACATCACGTTCCTGCCGATCCTCGCTGTCCCGCAGGCTGGCGCTTCGGTTCTCCGCTAATTGCAGAGATGAGCCGCTTTTCAGCGTCAGCATCACCTGCACCTGCCCAACGCCGCGGATGCGGCCCAACAGCTGCTCCAGCCGCCGCTCCGTGTCTGAAAGAGAATAGCTTTCCGACACATTCACCGGCTCAGCCGTATTCCCCTTCTCTTTTTCCCCGGATGGCAGCAGCATCAGCACAACACCTACCAGCGCCACCAGCGCCACATAACGGTATTTCTTAACATACGATATGAGCTTTCCGCCTGCCATATGCATCACTCTGCTGCCAGCCAATGCTGCGCCTCCTCTCCGATATCCAGATCTGCAGCAATAATCTTGGAAAGTGCCGCATTCTTCGGGATATCCAATGTGACCTCTGTGGGAAACGGAACCCCGTCCTGCTGCCGGCAAGTCACCTCCGGGTTGCAGGACAGTCCCAGCGCCGCCGCTTTTTCCGATATATATGCAGCCGTTTCCTTTTGTATGATGGCTTCCATCTTCTGTTGATTTTCGGCGGTATAGGCCTCAGTCTGCTGTCCGATAAGGCGATACCATTCCTCATACCGGATATGCAGGGCCGCCGGATCCAGCGCCAGCAGCGGACGAACCACCACCAGCAGCATGATAAGTCCGCCGGTACACTTGGCAATGGTCAGCAGCGCTCCTTTCGGCACCAGCGCATAGAGGATCGACAGCGCCATAGCCGCCGCAATTACGCCGAACAGCCACGTTTTTAAAAGACTCATGGAATCACCACCGATACGGAAGATGTAATAGAAATGAGCAGCAGCAGCGCGCAGCTGCCCACCATGCCCAGCACCAGACCAAAAGCACCGCCCAGCGCGTCGATCAGTTCCACCAGTACGCCGCTGCCGGCAGTACCCGCCAAAAAGGCGGTCAGCTTATATACCAGATACTGTACCGCCAGATGGAGAAAAGGGGTCAGACAGGTAGCCAGCACCGCCAGCATACCCAGCACACCCACTGTGTTTTTCAGAAGGCCTGCACCGGAAAGTACGCTGCCGCTGGCTTGGGAAATGATACCTCCCACCACAGGCACTGCCGTTGAGATGACCGTGCGGGTCATCTGCAGCGTCAGCGTATCGGCAGAGGCGGAAACCGCGCCCGAAATCGTCAGATATCCGGTAAACAGAACCAACGACCCGGTCAGCGCCCACGTTACCACTTTCTTTATCCCAACGGCAATGCTTTTCAGCGGGTTGCCCGGCAGCATGGCGTCTGCCGAAGCCGCTGCCACATAGAAGTACACCAGCGGCAGCAGCACGCTGCGGATCAAAGTCATCAGGAGGTTGGCAAAAAATACGGTGGTCACCTGACACGTACCGGCCGACACAATACCGCCGCTGGCCGCCACCGCCGCCGCCAGCGAGGGCAGAAGCGCCTTGCTCAACAGATCCAGCTGCTCCATTGTCTCTGTGCCGGTACCCATCATGATCTGCACATCCCCTGCCGCCGTCATGGTTACCACCAGCACAAAGGCAAGCGGCACAAATCCAACCGCCTGCGGGTGCTCAGCCGCCTGAAAACCGCCCTCCGCCACACCGTACAGCAATACTGCACCCAGCAGCACCACCATGACACGCAAACTGCCGCGAAAATCCGCCGTCAGCAGCGCGCAGGCCTTGTCCCACAGCCGTGCCGCGCCCTGCGCCAGTGTGCCGCTGTCCGTTGGGCCGTCCAGCTGCCCCAGCAGCTCCCGGGCATCCGGCGACAAGGCGTCATCTACCGTTTCCGGCAAGCCTCCCCACGCAAAAACGGTACATAGCCGCAGAATACATGCGCATATAAGGGCGGTTATCCATCTTTTCTTCCTCACAGCAACTCCTCCAGCATCTGCCACGCGGCGCGAAACAGTGGCAGCGACACCAGAATCGCGGCAAAGGCGCCGGCCATCTCCACCAACCCCGCCATGGCCCCCTCTCCGGCATCCCGGCACAGCGCGCCGCCGGTGCGGCTGATAAGCGAGATGGCCACCGTTTTCAACAGCGGCACAAACAATTCTGCGGAGATGCCGCCCCAATCCAGAAGCTGGCGTAAAAATGCGGTGACCTCTTCCAACCCGCGTGCTAACGCCGCCAGCACCGCCGCACACACTGCCAACGACAGCAGAATCGCCGTGTCAGGACTTGTCTTTTTTAAAAGTACCGCCAACACTGCGCCCAGCAGGCATACCGCCGCCGCCCGAAACGCCGTTTCCATCACAGGGAAAACAGACGTTTGACCAGATCGAACAGATCGCTGATCTGCTGCAGGAGCATCATCAGCACTACGATCAGTCCGGCCAATGTGGTCAGCAGTGCCTGTTCGTCCCGCCCGGAGCGCACCAGTATCAAATTCAGCACCGCCACCAGAATTCCAATGGCAGCAATCTTAAAGATCAGATCCACATCCATGCTTGCTTCCTCATATCAGTAAAATAATCAGCCCGCCGGCGGCAGACAGCAGTCCCGCCAGATATAGCTTTGTATCCTGCCGCCGGGTCTCTTCCCGTTGGCGGCAAAGATTCCGGAGCTGCGCTGCACCATGCAGCAGTGACCCTGTCAGCTTTTCCTCATCCCCGGACAGTTCCAACTGGGACAGCACGTCTTTTCCTGCGTCAAAACTGAAAAATGTCTGTTTCCACGCTGTTTGTAAAGGCATACCGCTTTCCATTATATTTCGTACGTTCCAAAAGTATTTTCCTGCCAGCGGGTAGCCTTCCAGTGCAGAAAGAATATCTGGAAGTGCCCGTTTCTGCCAGCGAATGGCAGAGGCCATGGTCTCCAATGCCGCCGCCAGTTCTCCAAGCAGCTGTACCTCGCGCCGCCGCTGGCGGGTACAGGCGGCAAACAGCCGCAATGCGGCCCCGGCAATCAGCACTGCACCCAGCAGCTTAACCGTCACAGCGCCGTCACCTGATAACGGCGCTGCGCACCGTGACGGGTAATGGTTACGGCTTTTTCAAAGACCTTCAGCTTCAGCAGCCGGGCAAAGAGAGGCTTTCGCTTCAGCTCCTCCGTGTCCGATGCATGAATGGTGGCCAACAGCGCCACGCCGCAGTTGGCGGCGGCAGACATGGCATGGATATCCTCCACCACGGTAATTTCATCCACGGCGATAATCTGCGGATTGGCCGCACGCAGCAAAATCGGGATCCCCTGTGCTTTGGGACAACCATCCAACACATCCGTGTGACAGCCTACCGCCAGCTGGGGAGCACCATGGTGCATCCCGGCAATTTCTCCCCGCTCATCTACCACCGCCACACGCAGAGCCGCATGGCAATCGGAACCATCCGACAAACAGCGGATCATGTCCCGCAGCAGCGTGGTCTTGCCAAGTCCCGGTGGAGAGAGAATCACGGTGGAGCAAAAGTGCTCCCCCTCCCACAGCTGGGGCAGCACCAGGTCGGATAACCCCTCCTGTTCCCGACCGATACGGATACAGGCGGAGGAGAAATCCCGCAGATTGCGGCTGCCGCCCTCCCGCAGCACCGCTGTGCCGCATACGCCTACCCGAAAGCCGCCGGGCGCGGTGAGATACCCCTGCGCCAGCGTATCGGCGACGGCGTAGCGTGAGTAGCCGGTAACCAAGTCACATAGCTGCTCCAGATCCGCCTGCGAAACGCACAATCTGGGCTGCTCCTGCGAGGGCCATATCTCCCCCTCCGGCAGCAGCACCGTCATAGGCTGTCCCGCCCGCAGGCGCAGTTCCTCCGCTCGCGCTTTCTGATGGTCCGGCAGCTGGCGGGCCAGCCGCTGCCATTTAGGCGGCAGCAGCAGCGCCGCCTGCTCATATCGCGTGATGGCGTACCGCTCGTCCATCCCACCACTTCCCTTGCTGTTAGATACTCCACTGTATGATGGTATGGACGGCGTTATGACAACAAAAAACCACGCCACGGCCATTTGAGCCGAAGCGCGGTTTGGAGATTGATTTTATAGGCGATATTCCCTTGTGAAAACCGCCCGTCATGGTTCTTCCGGAGGCCGGCAGCAGGCTGCCTCCGGCAAAGCTGTCACTTACGGTCTTTTGATCCGACCGCACAGAACCGTCAGCAGCATGGCGGCGTATCCCAGCAGCAGGTAGATTACGGCATAGCGCACAAAAGCCGTTTCAGCCATGGTAAAGAACACCCATGTTCCCAGCAGGAACAGCGCGGCAAACAGCAGCGGCTGGAACCATGCCCCACGGATATTTCTGCCGGAAAAAACGCCCAGAAGGATGGCCGTGACAGGGTTCACCGCGAAAAACAGCAGAAAGCACACCGCCATGCCGCCGTCGCCGCGGACAAGCGTGACCGCAAGCCAAGGAAGCAGCAGCGCCACCAGCGCAGCGATCAGTGCGCAGGCAGCATTTCTCTTTACCATAAAAGCCTCCTCAGCCCCCGTACAGGGCGGTGACCAGCTGGGAATAGACCTGTTCCGGGTTACGCTGGAAGCGCCGTGCCAGATCATCGGCCATCTCCTGCGTGGCTACCATCAATTGCAAACGCATCACATTATCCACATCATCGCTGAGACTCAGCTCCACCGTGTAGGTGCCGTTCTCACGGGGTTCAACCTGAGCGCGCACCTGCGCCCGGCGCACCAACTCCTGCCGGTGGGCAGCAATCAGCCGATCCGCCTTCAGCCGGACAGAATACGGCAGACTGGACTGGCAGATCTCGCTATTTTTCAATCCCTTGGGCGTGATAACGTAGTGCTGCTGCTCATTGAGCCGCAAATGCCCGGTTTTAACCAGCTCGCTGAGGCACTGGGAAAAATCGAAATAGTCGATGCCGTCGTCGATCATGGTCAGCGCCTGCACATCGCTCAGCGGCATAGGTTCCCCTACGCCGGCCGCCACATACAGGATCAGAAACTTGATCTCCAACTTGTCACGGATAAATCCCACACTCATTTCATCACGCTCCCTTTTCCTTTATGATACGGAATTTCCAATTGTTTGTCAACGCTCCCGCACCACAACATTTTCCTCGCCCAGCCACTGGCGGCATTCCGAGAGCAGCGCCGGGTGGTTCAGGCATTTGCCTGCCAGCAGCTTTCCTGTGTCGGCCAGACGGATCTTCACCGGGGTCTCCCCCTCGAACATGGTCATGACCAGCCGGATATGGCGGAATTCCCGACTGTCCGCGCTGGGGACGCGCAGGAAAATGGCTGCCGACTTCTTCTCTTTCGGCGGCTCCGGTACGGCAGGAACAGCCTTGGTATCCAGCGGATAGATGGTGTCGCACATGATCTGAGGCGGCTTTTCGTCCCGCACCGAGAGCCGACCCTTCACCACAACCGGGGTATTGACCGCCATATAGCTGCCGCACTGTTCAATCGTTCGGCTGAAGCACAGCAGCTCAATGGATGCCACCTCATCCTCCACCACGACGTATGCCATCAGGGAATTATTTTTGGTGGTGCGGGTACGGCTTGAGGTAACGATTCCCGCAATGGTCACATTCTGCCCATCCGCATAGCGGGATGGGCCGCCCGCGGCGGCAAAATCCTCCAGAATATCGTGGATGGGCACTGCGCCGGCAGCACGGGCCGCCCCCCGATAATCGTTCATGGGATGGCCGCTGAGATACAGTCCCGTTGTCTCCTTTTCCATGAACATCCGCTCGGTGGCAGTATATTCCGGGAGATCGGGCAGATGAATATCCGCAGGGTTTGCACCGCTGCCGGAAACAGCGCCGAACATATCAAGCTGTCCCTCCACGTTGACCTTGCGGCTGCTGGCAATGGCGTCCAGCACCTTTTCATAGACCTGAATCAGCTGCGAGCGATACGCGCCCATGGTATCAAAGGCGCCTGCGCGGATCAGGTTTTCCAGCGCACGCTTATTCATATCGCCGCAGTCGAACATCCGCTCGCAGAAGTCCTGAAAAGAGGCAAAGGGGCCGCTTTTATCCCGCTCACGTACCAGCGACTGAATAAATCCCCGTCCGATGTTCTTGATAGCCACAAGGCCGAACCGGATGCCACCCTCCTCCACGGTAAAACCGTCATAGGAGCGATTCACATCCGGCGGCAGCAGGGCGATGCCGCACTCGCGGCATTCAGCGATATACTCCGCCACCTTGTCGGAGTTATCCAGCACGGAGGTCAGCAGCGCCGCCATGTATTCGCGGGTATAGTGGCACTTGAAATACGCCGTCTGATAGGCTACCACCGCATAGCTGACGGCGTGAGCCTTATTAAAAGCGTAATTGGCAAAGTCGTAGATCTCATCGTAGATGGCCTGCGCCGTGGCTTCAGGAATACCGTTGGCCACGCACCCTTTGATGTTCCGGGCAGCATCGCCGCGGAGGAAGGCCTCCCGTTCCCGTTCCACGTCCTTGGCCTTCTTCTTGGACATGGCGCGGCGCACCATGTCCGCCTGTCCCAGCGAATAGCCGGCCAGTTCCTGGAAAATCTTGATGACCTGCTCCTGATAGACGATGCAGCCGTAGGTGCCCGACAGGATAGGCTTCAGTGACGGATGCTTATAGGTCACCAGCTTGGGGTCGTGCTTACAGGCGATGAACCGGGGAATGGATTCCATGGGGCCGGGACGGTACAGTGCGATGATGGCGGTGATATCCTCGATGGACTGAGGCTTCAGGCCCAGACACACGCCGGTCATACCGGTGGATTCCATCTGGAACACACCGGAGGTGCGGCCCTCCGTCAGCATCCGGAACACCTCCGGATCGTCCATGGGGATCTTTTCCAGATCAAAATCAGGGGTGTGGCGGCGCACCATCTTAACCGCGTCATCCAGCACCGTCAGGTTCCGCAGGCCCAGAAAGTCCATCTTCAAAAGGCCGAGCTCCTCCAGCGTGATCATGTTGTACTGGCAGACAATGGACTCGTCATTGCGGGCCAGCGGCACATACTCATACACCGGCAGCCGGGTGATGACCACGCCGGCGGCGTGGGTAGAGGCGTGACGGGGCATGCCTTCCAGCGCCTTGGCCATGTCAATGAGCCGCTTTACACGTTCATCGGACTCATAGAGGTCGGACAGCTGCTTGCTGAGCTTGAGGGCATCATCCAGCGTGATATGCAGCGCACCGGGGCCGGAGGGCACCAGCTTGGCCACCACGTCCACCTCGGCATAGGTCATATTCAGGGCGCGGCCCACATCGCGGATGGCGCCCCGGGCAGCCATAGTGCCAAACGTAACGATCTGGGCCACATGGTCGTCGCCGTACTTGCGGCGGACGTAGTCCACCACCTCGCCCCGCCGGGTATCGCCGAAGTCCATGTCGATATCCGGCATGGACACCCGCTCCGGGTTGAGGAAACGCTCGAAATACAGCTGATACTGCATGGGATCAATATCGGTAATATGCAGGCAATAGGACACCATGGAGCCGGCGGCGCTGCCGCGGCCGGGGCCTACGGGAATACCGGCTTTCCGGGCATAGTTGACAAAGTCGGACACGATGAGGAAATAGTCGGTAAACCCCATTTTCTCGATCATGGCCAGCTCATATTCCAGCTGCTTGCGGTATTCCGGCTTTTCCCCGCCGTAGCAGCGGGCAAACCCCTCATCGCACAGTTTGCGCAGATAGGTGGGGGAATCGTAGCCGGGAGGCAGCTTGAATTCCGGCAGGTGATACTTGCCAAAAGTAAATTCAAGCTGACAACGGTCAGCAATGCACTGGGTATTCTCCACCGCATCGGGATAGCCGGAAAATAAAGCTTCCATCTCCTCCGTGGAACGAAGATAGAAGTTTTGCGGCTCATAGCGCATGCGGTTATCATCATCTACGGTCTTCCCGGTCTGGATGCACAGCAGCACATCGTGGCTTTCGGCATCCTCTTTCCGCAGATAGTGGGCGTCGTTGGTGCATACCAGCGGGATGCCGGTCTCGTTGTGCATGCGCAGCAAGGCGCGGTTCACAGTGGTCTGATCGGCAATGCCGTGATCCTGCAGCTCCAGATAAAAGTTATCTTCTCCCAGAATATCCCGCATTTCCAACGCATAGGCCTTGGCCCCGTCATAGTCGCCGTTGATGATGCGGCGCGGAATCTCGCCTGCAAGACATGCACTGAGACCGATCAGGCCTTCGCTGTGCTCACGCAGCAGATCAAGGTCGATGCGGGGTTTGATATAAAACCCCTCGATATAGGCTTGCGACACCATGTAGGATAGATTGCGGTACCCGGTCTCATTTTTACACAGCAGCACCAGATGCCGGGACTCAGCGTCAAACTCATGCTGTTTGTCGAAGCGGGTGCGGCGGGCCACGTACACCTCGCAGCCGATCACCGGGTGGATACCCGCCGCCTTGCAGGCCCGGTAGAAGTCGATGGCGCCGTACATGGCGCCATGGTCAGTGATGGCGCAGGCAGTCTGCCCCATCTCCTTGACCAGCTTTGGCAGATCACGGATGCGGCAGGCGCCGTCTAAAAGGCTATACTCCGTATGGACATGGAGGTGGGCAAATGCCATTACTGTGCCTCCAGCTCAGCGAGCATGTCGCACAGCAGCTCCACACCGGAAACCACCAGCATACGACAGTGGTGGGTCACACCCAGCTCGCAGGCAGCCGCTGTACCTTCCAGTTCCTGATCGGCCAGCAGCTCACGGCAATTCAGGTGGCGGAATTGCTGAGTGAAGCGGCGCTGGAATTCCTGCGTCAGGTGCTTGACGCGCTGCTTGCCTGCCGCGCCATTTTCGCGGGTATGGGGGCAGGCGGCCCCCAGCACTGCCACGCAGCCGCTGACAACGCCGCAAATCCCGCCGCAGCTCATGCCGCCGCCGAAGCCCCCGGCGATGGCCATGCTCTGCTCCGCTGTCAGGCCGGTGATATCCGTAAAGGCTGCCAGCACAGCCTGCGCGCAGTTCAGGCCGCTCTCATGGGCCTGCTTTGCCATTTCGCATCTTTCCATCTTTGTCATAGCTTTCGTGCCTCCTCCATGATCTTTCGTATCCGGTGATTCAGACAGGATTTGCTGATGGGCGGATCAAACAGCGCCGCCAGCTGGGCCAGCGGCAGCTCCGGGTTCTGCATCCGCAAGCTGGCAGTTTCCTGTATTTTATCCGGCAGCCGCTCCAGCCGCCCGGTCTCTTTCAACTTTTCGATGGCCTCCTGCTGAGCTGCCACCGCATCCAGCGTTTTATTCACATTGGCCATGTCGCAGTTCATGGCGCGGTTTGCGCCGTTACGGATCTCCTTATCCACCTTGGCCGTCATGATCTCGGTAGCTGCCACCGGCGCGCCCAGCGTGGTCAGCAGATCCTCGATATGCTCAGACTGCTTGAAATAGATCACGGCGCTGCCGCTGCGCATGACACTGCGGGGCAGAAAACCCATTTCCTGCAAAAGCGCCGATACCTCACGGCTGGCCTGCACATGAGAGGTGGACAGCTCCAGATGATAGCGCTTTTCCGGATCAGTGACGCTGCCGCCGGCCAGAAAGGCACCACGCAGGAATGACACGCGGCAGCAGTCATCCTCCAACAGTGCAAAATTAACGTGCAGCACCAGTGACTGGCGCGGATCATACCCCAGTGCGTCCACAATGCGGCGCAGCTTGTCCGGATCGGTAATCTGAAAAATCAACTTGCTGCCAGACGGCTCATCCGCCGGCAACCGGTCAAACTTTACATTAAACGCCCGGTGGAACAGCCGCGGAAGACGTGCGGCAAACTCCTGATTCTCTGTGATGATGCGCACCTCCTGCATGGTGAAGGTATTGCAGTACAGCAACACGCCATAGCATTCGGCACGGGCGCAGCAAAGACGCTGCACCGCCGTGCGGCACAGCTCAGACTTTGCCTTGAACGAAAACGACTGCATATGCTCTCCTCCTTCATCATGTGGAATCTTTCTGTGCATATTCCTCATAAAGGGTCATCAGCTCATGAGCCAGATGGCCGGGATTATGACGCACGAGACCGTTTTCCAGACTGGCCACAGGGCGGCGAATCAGTTCCACGCCCAGTGCGCGGCATCGCTCTTCATCACAGTGGATCGGCTCCGCCCCCTCCCGTGCGTAACGCCGGGCAATAGTCTCCGGTATCGGCATGGAATTGACAAGGCACAGGCGGAACAATTCCGGGCAGCTATGCCGGAACAGCGCCTGAATATGGTCGGCAGCGGTATAACCCTCGGTCTCCCCCTCCTGCGTCATCACATTGCAGACATACAGCTTCAGAGCATCGCTGTCACGGATAGCGCTGACAATCCCATCCACCAGCAGATTGGGAATGATACTGGTATACAGGCTTCCGGGCGCCAGCACGATCATGTCGGCATCCAGAATAGCCTCCACCGCTGCGTCAAGCGCTTTCGGGTGTTCAGGCAGCAGGCGGACGGAGCGGATGCGGCAATCTTGTTCCTTTTTGCAGTAAAAAATATGGGATTCACCCAACACTGTGGCCCCATTTTCAAAGGTGGCCTCCAGCCGGACGTTCTCATTGGTCACAGGCAGGACGCGCCCGGTAATGGCCAGCACCTTGCTCAAGCCATCCACGGCTCTGTCAAAGCTGGGCATAATATCATTCAGCGCCGCCAGCAGGAGATTTCCCAAGCTCTGGCCTGCCAGCGAGCCATCTGCAAAACGGTAGGCCATCAGCTGTGCCATCAGCGGCTCGCAATTGGCAAGAGATTGCAGACAGTTCCGGATATCGCCGGGAGCCGCCATACCCAAATCCTCGCGCAGCATGCCGGTGCTGCCGCCGTCATCCGCCACGGTTACGATGGCGGTAATATTTCGCGTATAAAGCTTCAGGCCCCGCAGCAGCGTGCTCAGGCCCGTGCCGCCGCCGATGCCCACCACTTTCGGGCCGTTTTCCGGTGGAATATGATAGAGATAATGCGGCATAGACACACTCCTCTTCTCTTGAATCGCTTCAGCGGGAAATATCACGGTGGCTCTCCGTTACGGAGAAGCCTGCCGCCGCCAGATCCTGCGCCAGTGCGTGGGCCACCGCCACACTGCGGTGATGGCCGCCGGTGCAGCCAATAGAAATTACAAGCACCGTCTTTCCCTCTTCGTTATATAACGGCAGCAGATATAGCAGCAGCTTTTCCAACCGGGACACGAACTCTGTTGTTTTGTCAGAGGCAAATACATAATCCCGCACCGCAGCATCCAGTCCCGTGGCATATTTCAGCTCCGGCACATAGTAGGGATTCGGCAGAAAACGCACATCAAATACCAGATCTGACTCCATCGGCAAGCCGTGCTTAAAGCCGAAGCTCATCACATCCACATGCAGTCCCTGCCGATCCTGCTCCCTGCCGAACAGATTCAGAAGCTCACTGCGAAGCTTGCCAACGGAAAAAGACGAGGTATCCAGCACATAATCGGCATGATCCCGCACCGGCTGCAAAAGCTGGCGCTCCAACTCCACGGCCTGCTCAATGCTGCGTCCTTCCGATGACAGCGGATGGGTACGGCGCGTCTCCTTATAGCGGTTGATGATGGCGGCGGTGTCCGCATCCAGAAACAGCAGCCGGCAATCCATATTCGTGCGCTTAAGCCGCTCCAGTGTGGCGATCAGCAGATCAAATGGTTCCCCCGCCCGTACATCATACACCAGCGCCACCCGATCATAATGCCCGTGGGACGCCGTGCAGAAATCGGCAAACTTTACCATCATCTCCGCCGGGAGATTATCCACAATGTAGTATCCGATATCCTCCAAAATAGAGGCGGCGCGGCTTTTCCCGCTGCCGCTCATACCGGTAATGATCAACAGTTCCATGGTTTCTCCCCCATTGTTATTTAACAATGCGTACCTCCGGTTCCAGCAGAACGCCGGAACGCTCCTTTACCCGATGCTGCACCTCCGCCATCAGCGCCAGCACATCGGCGCAGGACGCGCCGCCGACATTGATGACAAAACCCGCATGCTTCTGCGACACCTGCGCGCCGCCGATGGTTAGTCCCTTGCAGCCCGCCTCCTCGATCAGCCTGCCCGCGAAGTGGCCCTCAGGTCGCTTGAAGGTACTGCCGGCACTGGGATACTCCAGCGGCTGGGATGCCCTGCGGCGCGCCATCAGTTCTTCCATCTGCGCACGGATAGCCGCACTCTCCCCCTCATGCAGGGCAAACACCGCAGAGAGCACCACCGCATCAGGCCGCTCCGTCAGCAAGCTACGGCGATATCCGAAATCCATATCTGCACAGGAAATATACTTTACACCAGTTTCAGGAAACAGGACACTGACACCATCGAGCACCTGTGCCATTTCACCGCCGTATGCCCCGGCATTCATGCAAACCGCGCCGCCCACACTGCCGGGGATCCCATGGGCAAATTCCAGCCCCGCAAGGCCCTGCCGGCAGGCAAAATTCGCCACACGCGCAAGAGACGCTCCGGCCCCCGCCTTGATACGGTTTTCTCCGCACGGCTCGATCTGGGCCATGTCGCGGGTGTTGATGATCAGACGATCCACACCACCATCGGGAAAAAGCACGTTGGTGCCGTTTCCCAAGATATATGGCGCTGCGCCGCATTCCTGTGCGAAGTTCAGCAGCAATACCAGCTGTTCGGCATTCTGCAGGAAGGCCATCCGCCGGGCCGGACCGCCGATACGGAAGGAGGTGTGGTTTGCCAGCGGCTCTTCTGTCAGCACGGTCAGGTCGGGCAGATAATCCCCCAATTTCTTATCCAAAAGCTCATACCAACGCATACAGCGCCTCCTATCCTGATGGTCAGATAACACGTTTTTTCTTGCCCAGCAGCGCCGCGCCGATGATCCCTGCATCGTTGCCCAGCTCCGCTTTGACAATGCGGGTCACTTTATCATAGTTACAGGGCAAACCGTGAGACAATACCTCACGCCGCAGAGGCAGCAGAAGCTGCTCATCCGATTCATTGCTGACGCCGCCGCCGATAGCCAGCGTATCCGGCTGAAAAATATTAATGATATTGATGATCCCCGTGGCCAGATAGCGGATATACCTGTCGCAGACCGCCTGCCCCACCCGGCATCCCTGCCGCGCGGCAATGAAAGCGGACTGACCGGACACATGGCCGTCATTTTCCGCCACGACTCGGGCCAAAATGCTGTCGGGATGCGCTGCCAGCGCCCGAGATGTCTGGCGCTTCAGAGCCGCGGCGGAGGCATACCGCTCCCAGCAGCCGCGGCGGCCGCAAGGGCATGGTTCGCCGTCCATCTCAATAGACATATGTCCCACCTCGCCGGCCATACCGTTGGATCCGTGAAAAATTTTTCCGTTATGGATCACGCCGCCGCCTACGCCGGTACCCAGTGTGATGGTGATAAAGCGCTTGCTACTGCGTCCACCGCCCACATAGTATTCCGCCAGCGCCGCGCAGTTGGCGTCATTTTCTATGTACAGGGGCAGCGGACTGCACCGATGGAACAGCCTCCGCAGCGGCACATTGCGCAGCGGAAGATTGCAGGTATAGAGAATGGAGCCTCCGCGAATCTCTACCGCGCCGGGACATCCCACACCTACAGAGGCAATCTCCTCCATGGTGCAGCCATAACTGCGGCACAGCTCCACACTGAGTGCATAGATCGTTTCGGCCAGCGCAGCGGGATCCGCGATCTCATGGATCTTCATTTTGCGTGTGGCCAGCAGCCGACCGTGTTCATCCACCAGTCCCGCTTTCAGGTTGGTGCCGCCAATATCAATACCGATATAGTTCATAGATCCTCTCCGCCCTTACGGCTCAGCTCATCCATCTTCCGGTCAAACTGGGTCACAAAGTCCCGTCCGGAGTTGTGCCCGTATTTCATCTGGCGGTTCTTCATGGTGGCGATCTCCACAATACCGGCCAGATTTCGTCCGGGACGGACCGGGATGGTTACGATGGGCAGATCGATGTCCAGCAGCGTATAGTAGTCGCCGCCCAGTCCCAGCCGGTCATAGAATTTACCATCCTGCCACTGCTCCAGCTGGATCACCAGATCGATCTCCGTTTCAAACTGCACCGCACCCATACCGAACAGCTGCTGCACATCGATGATCCCAACGCCGCGCACCTCGATATAGTGTCGGATCAGCTCCGGTGCCACACCATGAAGGCGGTTGGACACACGGCGGATCTCCACCGCATCATCCGCCACCAGCTGATGGCCGCGCTTGAGCAGCTCAATAGCGGTTTCGCTTTTGCCAATGCCGCTGTCTCCAAGAATCAGCACGCCGTGACCGTAAATATTCATCAGCACCCCGTGGCGTGTGATCTGAGGTGCCAGCGCGTCATTAAGATAGTCGATGATATGACTGGTAGCATCCACCGTATCACTGTCTGTTCGCAGCAGGGTACGTCCATGCTTCTTTGCCATCTCCAGCAGCTCGGAGAACACCTCCATATGGCGGGAAACGATCAGCGCCGGGAAATTATAGCTCATCAGGCGGTTAAATACCCGGGTCCGTTCCTCCGTGGTCATGCGTGAGAGAAAGCGCATCTCGCTCTTGCCTAAAATCAGCAGCCGCTTGGTATCAAAATAATCATAAAAGCCGACCAGCTGCAGCGATGGCCGAAACACATCCGAAACGGTGATGAAGCACTCATCATAATTATTGCCCTTACAAAGTATTTCCATGTGAAAATATTCCACCAGCTTCTTCAGACTGGCAGGCGTTCTTTTCACCTTTTCCATAAGTTACCTCTCCTTACATATTTTGCCCTGTCAAGGGACTGGACGCAGCATGGGAGCATTTCTGTCCGTCAAAACCGTGTCTGTCCCTGTCATTCAATGGTATCAAATAGTAATATAAATTATATTATATCGTATCCGTCTGCATTTCGCAACTTTCCCCTCTGAAAATTTTTTCAGTTTTTTGTCAAATAATGCTTGCATTTTTCTGCAACTTCTGGTATGATAACTACTGCTTGCGAATGATCGCAAGCATGATGTTACGACAGCAAGGAGGTGCAACGGATGGCTAAGTGCGAGTTCTGCGATAAGGGCGTGACCTTCGGTATCAAGGTTTCCCACTCTCATCGTCGTTCCAATCGTCCCTGGAAGCCCAATGTAAAGCGCGTTAAGGCTTTGATCAATGGTACGCCTCGCCATGTGTATGTTTGTACCCGGTGCCTGCGTTCCGGTAAAGTTACCCGCGCAATCTGAACATAACATGAGCAAAAGCTCTGCGGAAGTTCCGCAGAGCTTTTTTACGTACTTTTCTTTCTCATCTCCCGACATCCGATCACATGGTACGGACAAGAAGAACCAGTGAGGAGCCATACCAAAGATCCAAAAAAAATTTTAAAAATTGACACTTTAAACCGCTAAAATCGTTATTTTTGTAAATTATGCATCATTTCTCGCGGATATGCGTCAGCTTTTTCATCAATAGTGCCGTTGACCGCTGTAAAAACCTGTGATATAGTATCGACAATCTTCGAAAGGAGACAAAGTAAAATGTTGCAGAATGTCCGTTACGCGGTTGCCTATCGATTTTATAGCTACTATTACTTTTTTGTGAAAAAGGTAATAGCGATTTGTGATGCCCGCAATCGGACGGCTGTTTGCACAGTGCTTTGAGATCACTTCAAAGAGAATTGCGTAAATTAAACCCGCTGTATGGATCACAAATCCACACAGCGGGTTTTGTTTTAACCAAGACATATTTTCAGGAGGATTAAACCATGAAAGCCAAACGTATCACATCTCTTATTCTTGCCCTTGCCTTGGCGCTGAGCCTGTGTCTGACCGGCTGCGGCAGTCAGGGCGGCGACACGCAGGAACCCGCCGGCGACAACAATACTGCCGGCGATGATGCCAAGTATACCGTCGGCATTTGCCAGCTGGTGCAGCATGAGGCTCTGGATGCCGCCACACAGGGTTTTATCGATGCGCTGAACGAGGCGCTGCCCGGTCAGGTGAAGATCGTCGAGAAGAATGCTTCCGGTGATTCCATTAACTGCTCCACCATTGTCAACGGCTTCGTGTCTGACGGCGTGGATCTGATCATGGCCAACGCCACCCCTGCCCTGACTGCTGCGGCTTCCGCCACCAGCGATATTCCCATTCTGGGCACCTCCATCACCGCATACGGCGTGGCTCTGGACATGGAGGATTTTGACGGCACCGTGGGCGGCAACATCTCCGGTACCTCCGACTTGGCTGATCTGGAAAAGCAGGCTGCCATGATCACCGAATGGTTCCCCGAGGCAAAAAAGGTGGCGCTGCTGTTCTGCTCCGCCGAGCCTAACTCCCGTTATCAGATTGAAGAGGTCGCCAAGCATCTGGCCGATGCCGGTATCGAGACCGAAGAATTCGCTTTCACCGACACCAACGATGTCGCCTCTGTGGCACAGGCCGCCTGCGAATATGCCGATGTGGTCTATATCCCCACCGATAACACCGCTGCCGCCAACACTGAGGCTATTGCCAATGTGCTGATCCCCGCCGGCGTACCCGCCATCTGCGGTGAAGAGGGCCTCTGCTCCGGCTGCGGCGTGGCCACCCTGTCCATCAGCTACTATGATCTGGGCAAGACCACCGGTCAGATGGCTGCCAAGATCCTGACCGGCGAGGCGGATATCTCCACCATGCCCATCGAATACACCAACGCCACCCCCAAGTACAACGCCACCATGTGTCAGACCCTGAATATCACTCCGCTGGACGGTTACACCGCCATCGAGGACTGATCGATCACAGCTTTCTCCCGGGAAGATGCGGAATGTTCCGCATCTTCCCCTGACTTTGAATTAAAGGAGCATGACCTATGAGTTTCCTTACCTCGTTGATGAATGCACTGCCCGGAGCGATCGCCCAAGGGTTGGGTTGGGGCATTATGGCGATCGGCGTCTATATCACATTCCGGATTCTGGACGTGGCCGACCTGACGGTGGACGGATCGTTGGCCACCGGCGGCGCCGTGTGCGTCATGATGATCCGCGCGGGCATTAACCCGTGGCTGTCCATGCTGTGCGCCATGGCGGCTGGCATGCTGGCCGGCCTCATCACCGGTGTTTTTCACACCCGCTGCGGAATCCCCGCTATTCTGTCCGGTATCCTGACACAGCTGGCACTGTATTCCATCAACCTGCGGATCATGGGCGGCAAAGCCAATCAGGCGGTCAGTGTAGATAAATATGATCTTCTGCTGAGCCAGCGCTATGTGCGTACACTGTCGCTGGACAATCCCCTGCCGCTGCTGATCGTGCTGACCGCCGTGATCGTGGCTGTGCTCTACTGGTTCTTCGGCACGGAAAAGGGCAGTTCCGTCCGTGCCACAGGCGCTAACCCCCATATGGCGCGGGCGCAGGGGATCAACACCAATTCCAACATCGTGCTTGGCCTGATGATCTCCAACGGTCTGGTGGCGCTCTCCGGTGCCCTGTTGGCACAGTATCAGGGATCCAGTGACATCAACATGGGCCGCGGCGCTATCGTAATCGGCCTGGCTGCCGTGATCATCGGCGAGGTCATCTTCGGCAAGCTGTTCAGCAATATCGGACTGAAGCTGTTGGCCGTTTCCATCGGCGCCATCGTCTACTATATCGTGCTGCAGATCGTGCTGCAAATCGGTCTGAATACCAATGACCTGAAGCTGATCACCGCGCTGATCGTGGCGATCTTCCTGACGCTGTCCTATGTGAATCTGAGAAAAACCCGCCGCAAACCCCGGCGTGCCGCCAAGGAAGGAGAGGAACATCATGCTTGAACTGAAGAACCTGTATAAGACCTTCAATCCCGGCACCATCAACGCCAAAACCGCCCTGAACGGTTTAAGCCTGACACTGGAAAAGAGCGAGTTCGTCACCGTGATCGGCGGCAACGGTGCAGGAAAATCCACCATGCTCAATGCCGTTGCCGGAACGCTGAATGTGGATGACGGCGAGGTATTCATTGACAGCATGGATGTGACCGACCTCCCGGAATATAAGCGCGCTTCCTTTATCGGCCGTGTATTTCAGGATCCCATGATGGGTACGGCCCCCTCCATGCATATCGAGGAAAATCTGGCGCTGGCGGCACGGCGCGGCCAAAAACGCGGCCTGCGCTGGGGTGTTTCCAAGGAGGAACGGGAAACCTATCGCAAGCTGCTCAGCAGTTTGGGATTGGGTCTGGAGACCCGCCTTTCCGCCGAGGTGAGCACTCTGTCCGGTGGTCAGCGTCAGGCATTGACACTGCTGATGGCCACGCTGAAAAGTCCAAAGCTGCTGCTGTTGGATGAGCACACTGCCGCACTGGATCCCAAAACGGCTGCCAAGGTCATGGAACTGACAGATCGGATCGTCAATGAGGAAAAACTGACCACGCTGATGATCACCCATAATATGCGGGATGCCATCCGGTATGGAAACCGGCTTGTCATGCTGCATGAAGGCCGCGTAATTTTGGATATCTCAGGCGAAGAGAAAAAGAATCTGACGGTAACGGATCTTCTTGCCGAATTTGCAAAAGCCAGCGGCGATGAGTTCTCCAGCGACAGAGCGCTGCTCTCCTGAAAAATATCATAAAGAAGGAGCGGTCTTTGACCGCTCCTTCTTATTCTTTTATCGCTCCGGATCCCATGAGGTACGCTGGCGCTCGCCGCCGGCATTGGGCTGGTCATAAGCCGCCTTGCTGCCCCGGCGTTCAAAGCCAAGATAACGGGTACCCTGAAAAGTCAGCTCACCGAAATCGCCCTCGGCCAGCATGCCGTATTCCCTGCCGCCCACCAACAGCTCCATCCGGTCGCCGCTGGCCACCTGAAAGGTGGCGTAATAGGTGGTGGATGTGGTGGTGTGCACACCGTGGGCACCGGTGGCGTCACCGGCGTTGTTGTGGTGGTGTACGGAGGTGTTCTGCCGCTTGGACACCACCGTTGCCTCCACTGTCAGACGCGGCGAGTTGTTGTTTTTATGCCATGTACCGATGCCCTTCACTGCCGTGACGATAAACATCACGATCACAATACCGAACACCAGAACGAACATTATATTGAACATGTCGATCCCCATTCCAAATCCCATCGTGTTTCTCCTTTCGCCGGTCAGATATGACCCTGTCATTATTCTTTTGTCAGATGCCGCATGGCAGCCTTCAGCATCAATTTTTTTGTACCCACGGTGTCGAAAGCCACCTCCAGCAGCGCATCGCCGCCCATGGCCCGCACCGACAGCACCAACCCGTGGCCGAATGCAGTATGCTTTACGCTCTCTCCCGCTTTGATCTCCAATAAGGTCGCGCTCTCATTTTTTGATGCCGCCGCTATATAGGCAGGTTTCTTTGCTGCCGGTCGCTCAGCATAGTTTACGGCACTGTGCCCCGTATAGCCGCTGCTAAAACCGCCAAAAGAGACATCGTCATTGTAGTCATCGCTCCAATGCCGCTCAGGCCGCGGCTCCGGCTTCCCGATCCATTGGCTGTTCTCCTCGGGAATCTCCTCCAGGAAACGGGAGGGCATGGCCGGCGTGGTACGGCCGAACAGCATGCGCTGCTTGGCATGGGTCATGGTTAAATGCTCCCGTGCACGGGTCATCGCCACATAGCACAGCCGCCGCTCCTCCTCCATCTCCTCCTCATCGCCCATGGCGCGGTTACCGGGGAACAGGCCATCCTCCATACCCACCACAAACACCTCCGGAAACTCCAGTCCCTTGGCGCTATGCATGGTCATCAGCACTACGCAGTTATCGCTCTCCTCCGTGCTGTCCAGATCGGTATAAAGCGCCACCTCATCCAGAAAACCGGACAGACTGGGGTCATCCGGCTGGTTATCCAGAAAGGCGTGGATACTGGAGGTCAGTTCCTGTACATTTTCCAGCCGTCCCCGGCTCTCCATATCATTCTTCTCTGTCAGCATGGCAGTATAGCCACTTCGATTGCAGACGAATTCATAGAATTCCGGCAAGGGCAGCTCTTCTGTTTTACCACGCATTTCCTCCATCAACGCCGTGAAGCTTTCTAGCTTTACAGCTACAGATTTCAACTGTGGATAGTCAGAAGCATGCTGAAAAATTTCATACAGCGACACCCCATGCTCTGTTGCCAGAAGCTGCGCCTTATCTACGGTGGCAGCGCCGATTTTTCGTGAGGGTACATTGACGATGCGCCGCAGCCGCAGATCATCTGTGGGGTTATTGATGACGCACAGATACGCCAGCATATCCTTGATTTCGGCCCGATCAAAGAACTTCATACCGCCAATAATTTTATAGGGTACGCCACTGCGCTTGAAGGCATATTCCAACGCGTTGGACTGGGCGTTCATACGATAGAGCACCGCATGATCCCGCCAGTTCATGCCGCGGTTATAGTTCGTCATTACCTGACCCACCACGAAATTGGCTTCATCGCCCTCGTTAAAGTTGGTCTTGATGAGCACCTTGTCACCCGCACCGTTGCGGGTCCACAACGTCTTTCCCTTGCGTCCCTGATTATGGCGGATCACGGCGTTGGCCGCATCCAGAATGTTCTGGGTAGAACGGTAATTCTGCTCCAACCGGATCACTCGCGCGCCCTTATACTCCTTTTCGAAGCTGAGGATATTCTCAATATTGGCGCCGCGAAAGCGGTAGATACTCTGGTCGTCATCGCCCACCACGCAGATATTGCGGTATCCCCCCGCCAACAGGCTGGTCAGCAGATATTGCAGATGATTGGTATCCTGATATTCGTCCACCAGCACATAACGGAACTTCCGCTGATAGTACTCGCACACCTCAGAATGGCTTTGCAGCAGCTGCACCGTCAGCAAAATGATGTCGTCAAAGTCCAGTGCGTTGGCATCCCGCAGTTTTTTTGTGTAAAGTGAATATACTTTAGCGATCCTGATTTTACGCCAATCATTGTTTTTCTCCCAGTAAGCGCGGAAGTCCTCCACCAGCATCATCTCATCCTTTGCCCGGGAAATTACCGACACGATCTCGCGCACAGGAAACGTCTTTTCGTCCAGATCCAGTTCTTTCAGGCAATCCTTTACCACACGCTTACTGTCATCCGTATCATAAATGGTAAAGTCCCGGGAATAACCGATCTTTTCAATATCACGCCGCAAAATACGGACACAGGCAGAATGGAAGGTGGATGCCCACACATCCCGAGCCTCTTCACCCAGCATGCGCTCCAGCCGTTCCTTCAGCTCGTTGGCAGCCTTATTGGTAAAGGTGATGGCCAGCACCTCCCACGGGCGGGCAGGCTCTACCGCGCACAGATACTGCATCAAAGGCCGCTGCTCCGGCGCAGGCGCGGCGGCATACTCTTCCAAAAAGGCCACCTCGTCTTCTGAAACCGGAATGGGAATCTCCTCGCTGTCGCTGCCCCGGCCATAACGCAGCAGATTAGCCACCCGATGGATCAGCACCGTGGTTTTTCCGCTGCCGGCACCGGCCAGCAGTAAAAGCGGCCCCTCGGTTGTCATGACACCCTGCTGCTGCATCTCGTTCAGATGGGCATAGTCCAGGGCAATGGCACGCCGCCGTGCGCCGATAAATCTCTGCTCCAATTTCGTCATGCTGTGCGCTCCCATATCCCTTGTGGTGTTTTTTCTTATTGTAATACAAAATCCAGCCCCAGTCAACAGCTTCCGGAAATTTTAGAAATTTTGTTCGAGTTTCCTCTTGACAGAAACATTCGTTCGAGTTATAATGTGCATCGAACAGAAATTCTATTGGAGGTAACTGCTATGGCTACTGCGGGCTATGTAATCGTGATTCTGGGGGCCCTTTCCGTATCGGTCAATCTGATGCATCTGGTGGATCGCCTTGAGCGGCCGCGCCGCACCCAGCGCCGCAGCGGCACCATCTAAGCCATGGATCTGCTGGAAAAGCTGACAATTCTCTCGGACGCAGCCAAGTACGATGCTGCCTGCACATCCAGCGGCGTAAAGCGAAAATTTCAACCCGGAAAAATCGGGAATACAACCTCTTCCATCGCTGGCTGCTGCCACAGTTTTTCCGCCGATGGGCGGTGTATTACGTTGTTGAAGGTATTGATGACCAACTGCTGCGTTTATGACTGCAAATACTGTGTTAACCGGCGCTCCAATGACACTCGGCGCACCGCATTCACGCCCCGTGAGTTGGCAGAACTAACCATTGGTTTTTATCGGCGAAACTATATTGAGGGGTTGTTTCTTTCCTCCGGTGTGCTGCGCAACGCCGACTATACCACTGAACAAATGATCTGTGCACTGCGAATCCTGCGTCATGATTATGGATTCAATGGCTATATTCACGCCAAGGCCATTCCCGGCACATCGCCGGAGCTGGTGCAGCAGCTTGGCCTGTTGGCCGACAGGCTCAGTGTCAATATCGAACTGCCCTCACAGCAGGGACTGCAGACATTGGCGCCGGACAAAAATCGCGAAGCCATCCTGCGCCCAATGGGGCAGATACGCGATCATGTGCTTCAAAGTCGGCAGGAGCTGGTAAAATATAAGCATGCGCCCGCTTTTGCGCCTGCCGGCCAGAGCACTCAGCTCATCGTAGGCGCTACCGAGGACAGCGACAGACACATCCTCCGTTTGACAGAAGCGCTTTATCAGAAGTACCGACTGAAACGGGTATTTTACTCCGCCTATGTACCGGTAGTGGAAAACAGCCTTCTTCCTGCGCTGGACACAAAGCCTCCGCTGCTGCGTGAGCATCGACTCTACCAAGCGGATTGGCTGCTGCGCTTTTATGGCTTTAAGGCCAAAGAACTGTTGGATGACGCACACCCGGATTTCAATCCCCTGCTGGATCCCAAGTGCAGTTGGGCTGTGACACATCTGGAACGATTCCCGGTGGAGATCATGCAGGCAGAATATGAAACACTGCTGCGTGTGCCCGGTATCGGCCCTGTCAGCGCCAAACGGATCATCACCGCCCGCCGCACCGTGCACCTCCGTTTGGAAGATTTGAAAAAGCTGGGCGTCGTAACCAAGCGGGCGCAATTTTTCATCGTATGCGATGGCCATGCTGCCCCCGGATTGCGCTTCTCCCCCGCTACCATCATACAGCATCTGGAAGCGGTGGAACGCGGGTCTTTGCCATCCGGCGAGATGCTGCAAATGTCTCTTTTTGATACTGCGGGGTGATCTGTATGGCATGGCGGGACGCCGTCTTTCAATACGACGGTAGATTCGAGGGTTTCCTGTGCTGCATATTTGAGAGTTATGTGAATAAAGAATTCCCCATCGCCTTTTCTGGCGATGAGGAATGTTGGTCGCTGTATGATGTACGATATATCGTAACCAGCCAAGAGCACGCACAACGGGTCTATCAAAGTATTCTGCGTCGCTCCCGGGTCGCGGCGGATGTGATTCGGCGTGGTTTTCTTACCTGTTTGTCGGAAAAAGAACTCCATCTCTACACACTGGTCAAAAAGCTCTATGATGAAGGGCCAGCTTTCCTGCAAAACTCCTCCGATCCGGTCTACAATCCGGTAGCCAGAGCGCTGCGGCATATGAGCGGCGAGCTTGAAAAGCTGCGCGGTTTTGTACGCTTCTCGGATTACAGCGGTGTGCTGGGTGCGGAAATTGAGCCAAAAAACCGCGTTCTGCCGCTGCTGCGGCGGCATTTTTGTGACCGTTATGCCAATGAGTCTTTCTTCATCTATGACCGCACTCACAAAGAGCTGCTGATCTACGCGAAAAACCATTCCCGTTTGCTCACTGTTGATAGTCTGCAGTTGGCGCTGCCCAGCGAGGAGGAGGTGCAATTTCGCAGGCTGTGGAAGCGCTTTTATGAGACCATCACGATTAAGGAACGTGAAAATCCACGCTGTCAGAATACCTGTATGCCCAAACGATACCGCGGTACTATGACGGAATTCTTACCGGAACAGCATGAACTGCAGCAACGCGGCGTCAATCCGCCAACAGACGGCGCAGCTTTTCCAGTCCCCGGTGCTCCAGACGGGAGATCTGCACCTGCGATACACCTACAATCCGAGCCGTCTGTTCCTGCGTTAACCCTTTAAAAAAACGCAGCAAAATCGTCATACGTTCCTTTTCCGGCAGCGTATCGATAGCCTCCCGCAATGCAATACGCTCTACAAGACGTTCTTCCTCTGCATCGGTACCAAGGGTGGACTCCAGCGTCAGTCCCTCTGCAGTTTCCTGTTGAAGGGATTCAGGTGCGATCGTTGCCAGATCAACGCTGGCGATTTCCTCTACATTCATACCGGTGGCGTCGGACAACTCCGACAGGCGCGCTTCACGCCCCAGCTGGTGGCGCAGACGTTCCCGCGCTGACCATAGGGTCTGGCCTTTTTCCCGGATCGTGCGCCCCACCTTGATCGCGCCGTCATCGCGCAAAAAACGGCGGATTTCTCCAGAAATCTTCGGCACCGCATAAGTGGAAAACTGTGTACCATAGTTCAGGTCAAAGCCTTTTATCGCCTTGAGAAACCCAATACAGCCCAACTGATACAAATCATCTGTATCCACGCCGCAGCCATAATAACGCTTGACGATAGACCAGATCAGGCCGCTGTTTTCCGTCAACACCTGTTGGCACGCTTCGTCATCACCGTCCTGCGCGCGCTCAAGCAGCGCAAACATCTCACTCATCGCTTTATCCTTGCCGAGATGCGCTTACGCATGGTTACCGTTGTACCGCGACCCGGTGCAGATTTGACATTCAGTTTGTCCATAAAGCTCTCCATGATGGTGAAACCCATACCGCTGCGTTCTTCACCACCGGTGGTAAACAGAGGCTGCCGGGCCTGCTGAATATCCTCGATCCCATTACCCCAATCCCGAACCACGATCTCCAATGCATTATTTTCCAGCAGTTTCAGCTTGACAGATATTTTTCCCAAGCGATCCGGATACGCATGCACAATAGCATTGGTCACCGCTTCACTGATGGATGTCTTGATGTCCCCCAATTCATCCAGCGTAGGGTCCAGCTGTGCCGCAAAACCGGCTGCCGCCACACGGGCAAAGCTTTCGTTGCTGCTGCAGCTGAGAAATTCCAGCGTTACATAGTTTTTGATGCGCTGCATATGTATACTCCTCTCCTTTGAAAACATCTTATGACACGGTGTATGGCTCTCATAGAATGGACATCATGCGGCCGACGCCAGCTGTTTCCAGCACTTTTCTGGGTTGTGCCGCCACATGGCGCAGCTCTATCCGCCCGCCAAGCTCCCTCATTCTTTGCCAGCCGCGCAGCGTCACGGCAATCCCGGCACTGTCCATAAATGTAATGCCGCTGAAATCCAATACCAATTCCACAGGCAGTGCCGCCTCTATCTCCCGTTCCAGGCGGACTAACAGGCCGCGGGCCCCATGGTGATCCAACTCTCCTTTTAGTTTCAATTCCAGTACTCTGTCCCGGCAAGTGGCAATTACTTCCATTTTTACGCTCCTTGTATACTCTGGTTTTCAACGCTTCCAGTCCTGTCGGTATAGGCGAAAACAGTTCTCCACATCGACCAGCTTTTGCCCGATTGCTCTTTCGCTCTCTGAGCCGCTATACCTTGACAGAAATAAGCTTTTTCTGACGCTCTTTTTCGGCACGCCTTGCGGCGTGCTGTCTTTTACATAAAATAATCACCGTAGAGATGACTCTCTACGGTGATTATACGAAAATATGACTGCAATTTTGCGCGAAATCTGCCGATACAATGTGAAATCACTAATTTTTCTTTTCTGCGGCTATAAGCTGCGCGGTAATTACAGCTTCATCGCGGCAGCGGACTCCTCCAACTTGGCGATGAGAGCGCGTGCCTTCTCCGCCTTTTCACGCTCGGCGTTAACCACGTTCTCCGGGGCGCGGGAGGTGAACGACTCGTTGGCCAGCTTGGCCTCAATGCGCTTGAGATTATCCTCAGCCTTTGCCTTTTCCTTGGCAATACGCTCCAGTTCAGCGTCAATGTCCACAAGTTCCGCCAACGGCAGATAAATATTGGCATCATGTGTTACCACGGTAACCATGCCCTTCAGTTCCGCAGGTGCCTGATCAGTAACCGTTACCTCGCTGGCATACGCCATGCGGGTGATGAAGTGCTTACCTACTGCGTACGTCTCAGGACGGCTGGTAACCAAAATCAACTGCGCTTTCTTGGACGGCGGCACATTCATCTCACTGCGGCGGGCACGCACAGCGGTGATGGCATCCTTGACACACTCCATGTCGGATTCCGCCTGCGGGAAGTGCAGACTCTCCTGATAGGTGGGCCACGCGGCACGGATGAGGAAGTCGCCCTCATGGGGCAAAGCCTGCCAGATCTCCTCTGTCAGGAACGGCATGAAGGGGTGCAGCAGTTCCAGAATGCGCAGCAGCACATAGCACAGCACGTTCTCAGCAGCCAGCTTGGCCGTTTCATCCTCGCCGTTGAGGCGGGTCTTGGTCAGTTCAATATACCAGTCGCAATAGGTATCCCAGATGAAGTCATAGATCTTGGCGGATGCCACGCCAAGCTCATAGGCATCCATATTCTCTGTGACCTCGCGGATCAGGGTATTCAGCTTGCTGAGCACCCACTTGTCCTCCAGCTCCAGCTTTTCCGGCAGCTGCACCTTGTCGATGGTAAGATTCATCATGACAAAGCGGCTGGCATTCCAGATCTTATTGGCGAAATTCCGCATCGCCTCACACTTCTCCACGAAGAATCGCATGTCATTACCGGGACTGTTGCCAGTGATCAGGTTAAAGCGCAGGGCATCTGCGCCATATTTGTCCGCCATCTCCAGCGGATCGATGCCGTTGCCCAGAGATTTGGACATCTTGCGGCCTTTATCGTCGCGCACCAAGCCGTGGATCAGCACGGTCTTGAAAGGCTCCTTCTTCATCTGCTCCATGCCGGAGAAGATCATGCGGGCCACCCAGAAAAAGATGATATCATAGCCGGTAACCAGCACAGAGGTGGGATACCAATAATTCAGGTCAGGAGCATCCAGATCAGGCCACCCCAGCGTAGAGAAGGGCCACAGGGCGGAGCTGAACCATGTATCCAGCACGTCCTCCTCCCGGGTCAGATGGGTACAGCCGCATTTTTCACACTTGGTAGGATCCTGACGGCTGACATTGATGTGGCCGCACTCGTCACAGTACCACGCCGGGATCTGGTGACCCCACCACAGCTGGCGGGAGATGCACCAGTCATGGACGTTTTCCATCCAGTTGATATAGGTCTTGGTAAAGCGCTCGGGCACGAACTTCACCGTGCCGTCCTCCACCACGCGGATGGCCTCCTTGGCAAGCGGCGCCATCTTTACAAACCACTGGGCGCTGATCAGCGGCTCCACGTCGTTGTGGCAGCGGTAGCAGGTGCCCACATTGTGGCTGTAGGGCTCGGTTTTGACCAGATAACCCTCGGCCTCCAGATCGGCCACGATGGCCTTGCGGCACTCATAGCGATCCATTCCCTGATACTTGCCGCCGTTTTCATTGATGGTTCCGTCGTCAGCAATGCAGCGGATAACCTCCAGATTGTGGCGCAGACCCACCTCAAAGTCGTTAGGATCGTGAGCAGGGGTCATCTTCACCGCGCCGGTACCAAAACCGATCTCACAGTACTCATCGCCCACAATAGGGATCTCGCGGTTCATGATGGGCAGGATACACTTCTTGCCGATCAAATGCTTGAACTTCTCATCCTCCGGATTCACGGCCACACCGGTATCGCCCATCATGGTCTCAGGACGGGTGGTAGCGATGATGATGTCGCCGCTGCCGTCGGTCAACGGGTAGCGGACATACCACAGGTGGCCGGGTTTTTCGGTATACTCCACCTCGGCATCGGACAGCGCTGTCAAGCAGTGAGGGCACCAGTTGATAATGCGGCTTCCCTTGTAGATCAGGCCCTTTTCATACAACTCGCAGAAAGTTTCACGGACAGCGCGGGAGCAACCCTCGTCCATGGTAAAGCGGTCGCGGCTCCAGTCGCAGGAGGCGCCCATCTTCTTCTGCTGCTCCACGATGCGGCTGCCATACTTCTCTTTCCACGCCCAGACGCGCTCCAGGAACTTTTCCCGGCCCAGATCATGGCGTGTCAATCCCTCGGTATTGCGCAGATCCTCTTCCACCTTAATCTGGGTGGCGATGCCGGCATGGTCGCTGCCGGGCAGCCACAGCGCCTCATAACCCTGCATGCGCTTATAGCGGATCAGGATATCCTGCAGCGTGCAGTCCATGGCATGGCCCATGTGAAGCTGCCCGGTAACATTGGGAGGCGGCATAACAATGGAAAAAGGCTTTTTGTCGGGGTTTGGATCGGCGCGGAAGCAGTCATTGTCCATCCACATCTGGTAGATGCTGGATTCCACCTCACGGGGATCATACACTTTCGGTAATTCCTTATGCATAGGGGATTCTCCTTTCTGAAATTGCGGCAAAAAAGGCAACAAAAAAACGCCCCGTTTTGCCATAAAGCAAAACAGGGCGAACAAAAAAGTCCGTGGTACCACCTGTATTCGGGATAATTCCCGCACTCATGCGGCGCTGTCACACCGCGCCCCGCTAACGGAGGGCACCCGTTGCGGCCTACTTTGCGTTCAGCCGAAAGCTCAGGGACGACTTTGGCGGGGTTTCACGGACGCTTACACCAACCGCGTCCTCTCTCGGCTTCCACTGACCGCCTACTGCTTCCCATCATTGCTGTTCAATATTGCGGATAGTATACTATATCCCAAACCGGATGTCAATAGTTTCCCTGCGGCAATTTTACGGAAACTATAACGGCTTTTTGCCGCAATTCCTGCTTTCTTTTCCCGCGCGGCTATGGTAGAATGGAACATGAAATGCACAATGTCAAAGGAGCTTTTTATGGACATTTTTGATATTCTCGGGCCCGTGATGGTGGGACCATCCAGTTCCCACACGGCGGGTGCGGTACGGATTGGCTCCATGGCCCGCACGCTGCTGGGCACAGCACCGAAAAAAGCCGCCATCCATCTATATGGCTCATTTGCCGATACCGGACTTGGCCACGGTACTGACCGGGCCCTGGTTGCCGGCCTTCTGGGGATGAAACCGGATGATCTGCGGATCCCCTACGCCTTTGAGGCGGCGAAAAAGCAGGATCTGCACTATACCATTGATACCATAGAGCTGCGGGACGCCCATCCCAATACCGCCGTCATTGAGGTCTGGGACAAAAACGGCAAATACCTTGAGATGCAGGCCTCCAGCCTGGGCGGCGGCAGGATCATGGTGGATAAGCTGGACGGCATCAGCGTCAATTTCACCGGAGAGTACAACACGCTGGTGGTTCGCAACCAGGATGAGAGCGGTACAGTGGCAGCGGTGACCTCGATTCTCAGCCAATTGCGGGTCAACGTGGCCAACATGAGCCTTTATCGCCACAAGCGGGGCGGCGATGCGCTGATGGTCATTGAAACCGACCAGCATCTGAAGGCCAATCAGGTGGCGTTTCTGTCCGAACTGCCGGGGATCCTGTCCCTAACCTATTACGATAAGGAGGAGGACGACGATGTCTCTGGATTCGATGAAGGAAATCTTTGAGCGAATGGCGCAGGAGAAAAAGCCTTTCTGGGAAATCGTTCTTGAAGATGATATGGACGCCCGGCAGGTAACGCGCAACCAGTCCATGGCCAAGATGCTGACGATCTGGCAGGCTATGGTGGACGCGGCGGACAGCTATACCGGGCAGCGGCGCTCACTCAGCGGTCTTGTTGGCGGCGATGGCATGAAGATGCGGCAATACTGCATCCGGGGCGAGGCCATGAGCGGCGGCTATGTCAGCGAGGTCATTGCCGAGGCACTGAGTATGGCGGAATCCAATGCCTGCATGCGCCGCATCGTGGCCGCCCCTACGGCTGGCGCCTGCGGCGTGCTGCCGGCGGTACTGCTGCCGCTGTGCAAATATGAGGAGCTGAACCAGCACCAGTTGCTGGAGGCACTGTATGTGGCCAGCGGCATCGGCTCCATAATCGCCTATCGGGCCTGCATCGCCGGTGCGTCCGGCGGCTGTCAGGCCGAGATTGGCACCGCCTCAGCCATGGCAGCCGGAGCACTGGTTGCACTGCGGGGCGGCAGCGGCGCGCAGATTGGCCATGCGGTGGCCATGGCGCTGAAAAACCTGATGGGCCTAATCTGCGACCCTGTGGCCGGTCTGGTAGAGGTGCCATGTGTCAAGCGCAATGTGATCGGTGCAGTCAATGCCGTGAGCGTGGCAGATATGGCACTTGCCGGCGTAGAAAGCCGTATTCCGGTGGATGAGGTCATTGACGCCATGGGCGAGGTTGGCCGCCGCATGCCGGTGGAATTCCGCGAAACGGCGCTGGGCGGACTGGCAGTGACGCCCACGGGACGCGCCGTCAAGCAGCGGATGCACCAGCCCATCTTATGAAGAAGCGCGGATTAAAGGGTTACCTGCCCATTCTGGTGATGGCCGCGTGCGCCGCTGTATTGGGTGCGCTGACGCTCAGCGGCGTGTTGGATCTGAATCAGCTGCCGGAGTTGGTCAAAAATCGCCCGATGCTGGCCGCAGCCGTGGTTTTGGCGCTGTTTGCGCTGAAAGGACTCTCAGGCGTGATCGTGTATAATGTGCTGGTGGTAGCGGTATCTCTGATCTTCCCTCTGCCGGCCGCACTGATCATCAACGGCGCAGGACTGGCAGTCAGTCTGTCGGTTTCTTTTCTGGTGGGACATAAAACCGACCCCTCCGATCTGAACAGTCTTCTGAATCGCTATCCACGGGTAAAGCGGTATTTTACCGCATCACAGGATTTGGGATTTGCTTTTTGTCTTGCCATTCACACGCTGGGGATCAACATGGAGCTGCTGGGCGTGCTGTTCGGCATGCTGCGCGGCAGCTACTGGACGTATCTGATCAGCTCATGGCTGGCCATCTATCCGAAAACCGTCTGCTTCACCATTTTAGGCAACCAGATGGATCTACGCTCCCCTGTTTTCTGGTTTTTGATGCTGGTGCATGTGGGGATGACGGCCTACGCCCTGCTGTATTGCCGCTGGCGGATGTCCGCTCCCGGCGGAGAAATGCCAGTTGACACGGGGAAAAGCATCTCCTCCGACAATAATGATGTATCGTGACAGAAAGGAGCACTTCTATGCTGTTGATGGGAACACCATTTCGTTTTATTGCCCACTTCTGGGAATATGGCGTCTTTGCGTATCTGCTCCCTGCCGTTTTCCTTGTGGCGGCTTTGCTGCAATGCCTCCTGTTCCACGGGAAAAAGCGGACGTGGCTGCCGGCCGTCGTCTGTTTTGGCGGCCTTGCTGCATGCGAAATTGTCTTTCAGATACTTGCGGCGCTGGCAACAGGCAAGCTGAATCTGGGTGCGGCATTTATTATTCTGTTTCTGGAGTCCTTTCTACTGTCGGTCCTGCTGGGTTTTGCCGCGGGGTTGCTGCTGAGCCTGCTGTTGAAAAGCATGACCCCACTTAAAAATGGTTAAAATTGTTTTCTTTATGTCCGCCGGCGGCCCATGATCACGGCTGCCGGCGAACATGGTGTTGGTGTTGAAGCTGATGTTGTAGTTGGTGTTGGTGTTGGTGTTGGCATCGCCGGCATAGCAAAGCATGCATACGCATTCACTGAAATACAGAAGGCCCGGTGCATATTGCACCGGGCCTTTCTCGTTCAACCGATTTTATTTTTCACTGCGGTGCTTGTAGGACTCATATTTTGCCTTGGCCTCAGCCTCGGCCTCGGCAAACAGTACCTTGGCATTTTCCGGGAAGCTCAGCTCCAGCGAAGCATAACGCACCTCGCCCTTCATGAAGTCATACAGCGGCATGGTGGGTTCCTTGGAATCCAGTGTAAAGGTCTTGGTCTCGGGACTGTAGCGGTACAGATTCCAGTAACCGGAGTTGACGGCATCTTTCATCTCCTGCTGGACATTGCTCATGCCCTTCTTGATACCGTGGTTGATGCATGGCGCGTAGCAGATCACCAGCGAGGGACCCTTGTGTGCTTCGGCCTCCTTGATGGCCTTGATGAGCTGATTTGGGTTGGCGCCCATGGAGCACTGGGCCACATAGACGTTATCATAAGTCATCATCAGCATGCCAAGGTCTTTCTTCTTGGTCTTTTTGCCGCTGGCCTGGAACTG